>Ga0209506_1000235_pt1 | contig 82823 bp, 62 predicted proteins | sample AD_JPNHG2_MetaG_FD_184409 | JGI IMG/M metagenome (GOLD analysis project Ga0209506, IMG submission 184409) | Active sludge microbial communities of municipal wastewater-treating anaerobic digesters from Japan - AD_JPNHG2_MetaG (SPAdes) (version 2) | ecosystem: Engineered > Bioreactor > Anaerobic...
GTATTACCCGGCTTCGACGGTGGAGCAACTGGGCGTGCAGTTCCAGCAGATCGTCAACGACCTCGGCGGCCAGTACATCCTGCGCTGGGCCACGCTCAAGCATACCGCCCAGTCCTTTACGCCCTCGTTCGAGATTGCCATCGCCGGGCGCACGCTGCGCTACACGGCGCAAACCCCCTATGTGCCGCAAAATTACGCCGGCGACCGGTTGCGCGGGGAATTGCGCGTCGTGCCCTCGGCGAGCGGCGCCGCCACCACGGCCTTTCTGCGTGCAAAATACATGCCCCGGTATATCACGCAAATGGTCTTCGATGTCGTCAGTCCCTACCCGTTCACGGTTCGCTTGGTGAATGCGGCCGACGGCGGACTGTGCGATCCGGCCGAATGGACCTTGACGCCCTCCGGCGACGGCCCCACAACGATCAAGCATATCGCAATCCGCTCTGCCTTGCCGGACGATATCTACACCGCCATACCCTATGCCGCTTTCGGACCGATTCTCGAGTTCGATTTCGACATGCCCATCGCCGATCTCAACACCCTGTTCACGTCGTTTACCGTGGATAATTCGCTCTACAGCGTCGAAAACAACGGCGGCGGCCAAACCCTCGTTGTCGAGTGGCCCCCCAATCCATAAGCCCGAAACCGGCATTGAACGCGGATCTTTCGCCCAAATGATGAACGAGGCGGAGTTTTTCCCGCACAAATAGCCGAAAGGCCCGCTATCGGTCCACGGGAAACGCCAGTTCCATTTCGTACAGGCTGCTGCCAACGATTTGACCGCCAAGCCATGGCCAATCGAGCCCTTCGAGATCGCTGCTGTAATTGACAACCCAGTATCGGCGGGCGTCGAGAGGCGCTATGCCGGCGTATGCCGTGTCGCCGCGGCCGGGCAGATCAAACAACGGAACGAGCCGAAGGGTCTCGGCGTCGAGATTGTAAAGGCAGGTGCGCTTGCGCGTGAGCGAATAACGGGCGAGACGCCATGCGCGGTGAAGGGATGTGGGCGCCCAATACGGCTCGTCCTCAAAGGGACCGGCAAGATTCCTTCGCGCAATGACATAGGCCTTACCCGCGTGCCGGAACATGATCGCCGAATCGTATTTATAAGGCGTATACCGGCATTCCCAATGCGCGAGATCCGCATGCGAGGCCTTGCAGACGAGCGCGCCGTGGACTTCGAGTCGCACCGTCGCAAGCAGATTGCCCTCCTCGTCGAAGGTAAATTCGCCCTCTTCCGCGCTCACGTCGCTGACCTGCGGCGCATCCGAAATCGGCGTCCATTCATATCCGTCATCGGATACCAGCAGCCGCACATCGCCGGGGCGATCTTTCGTCGTGTAAAGCCCCGCGCCGTGGTAGACCGACAGGTAGGCGCGATTGTTGAACGCACGCGCGCGCCACACGACGTATCCGGGTCGGTAGATCGCCCTCGGCGAGGACCATGCCCCGGAATCCGTCCGCTCCACGACGTACATGCTTTGCGGAGCAAACCCGAATGGATTGCTGCCACCCCGAAAGAAGTACAGAAACAGCCTTTCCCGGAACACGAGGAAACGCGGTTCCCGCAGATCGCTTTCCATCAGCGCGATATCCGCTTCCCGCTCCCATTGGCTGCGATCCGCAGAACTCACGACCACGATCCGGGTCCGGTTCGACGCGAAATGAGTCGGCGCCGTGCGGAACGCGACGTAAAAGCGGCCTTGAAACTGGGCCACATCCACGTTGTTGTTCGATTTCATCAGATCGAGACCGTCCGGCATACGCGGCCCCGGCGCAAACGGACGCGGCGCCGATGGAATGATGCCCTCCGCGGCTTTTGCATCAAAAACGACCCGTTCTTCCAGTTGAACCAGATAGGCCAGCAGCATCGCCACGCACGCCACCACAATCAACGCCGCGCGAACAGCCAAACCGAAGCGCCGCCTGAGTCTCCGCCACGCGGCCGCGGGTGAATCGTCCTTTATGCTTCCCATCGCTTGTGTCTCGTTGGAACCGTCCATAAATCAAGACTTACCGGCACACGGCCGGATCCCAGATCGTCGCGGCGATGTAACGTTCCGGGCCGGTGGCGTCGTCGTGGAAATAGTAGACGCTGACCATTTTGCCATCGGGACGCTGAACGCTTCGTGGATACCCGATGTCGCGGCCCGCGCCATCGTCGCGTAACACAATGTCCTTGCCCCATGACGCGCCGCCGTCATCGCTGATCCGGGCGCGCATGCTGAACGGCTTTGCGCGGTAACCGTAGACCAGACACAGGCGGCCATCGTCCAACAGGGTAAGACTCGCGGGGTTTCCCTCCCCCGTGCTTTCCACGGGACGTCCCTGTTCTTTCCAAGTCTGGCCGTTGTCGCGTGAAACATGGGCGGTCAGCCAGCTTGAATCGCCTTCCCGGCAACGGATCACCGTGATCAACTCCTCCGGGGCGAGGCGGACCGTGGCCGGCATGATCGCATATCCTGCCGGTTCCGGCCCGATCCACGACACGAAGTCCCACGTGGCGCCGCCGTCGCGCGTGCGCGCGCAGAAAGGCCGGCCTTCCTTGCCGTTCCGCTTGGCCGCCGTAAGAAACAACATGCAATCGCGATCGCCTCCGACGAGGTAATCCGTGCGCGCCGCCACGCCCGGCGTATCGAAATTCGGCAGGCGGAACGGCCCCTCCCACGAATGGCCGCGATCGTATGAATAGTAAAAACGCGACACGCCCGCGTCTATGCTCGACATTCGCACCGTCATTGCAAAGTCTGGATGCGTAAAATGGATGTTCCCCGGACAGTCCCGAAGTTTGGGGATCTTCACGCCCGGCGTCTCGGCGCCGTGCAGCGCCTTGCCTTGCGGAATCAAATAGCCCTGCGCGGCGGGATCTTCGATTTGCCACGTTTCGCCGCCGTCCATGCTTCGCGCCAGCAGATGCTCCTCCGGTTTCTCGCGGTCAATATGGTGCCGCGAGGGCCCCATGTCCTTGTAATAGCCCCGGCTGAACCCAACCAAGATTTCGTTGCCCCAACTCCATATCCCGTGATTCGCAGGCCAGCCGCCAAAACGCCCCTTTTCAAAGTACACCTTCACATGTTTCACGGGGAACGTCTCCTCGTTTGCCAATACAGCTGGACACGCCAAAAAAACGATTGCCACAAGGCCGCTTGCCCGGCATACATGCTTCATCCTATTTTCCCTCTTTACCGGTCGTTTGGGATCGTTTCGCCACGTATTCGTTTCGGCCGTCCTCCATCCATTTCCAGAAGGCATCCTGCCACAGACCCACCCGGCGTTTTTCAAGGTCGGTCCGGGCGGACGATCGCGCGGAGGCCATCAGGGCGCCCAGCTTCTTCATGCGTTCTTCCGTGCCGAGCGTCTTCCATGCGACACCCCGCCAATCAATGCCGTTCTTTCGGTAGTACGGCGGCGGATAGTTTTTCGGATCACAGGCGATCGCCTCCAAGAGACGGTAGAATTTTTCCATCGGTTTGGCGGCATGCCCGAAATATCGCTGGAAGAACTCGCGCAGAATGGCGTCCACGTCCTGTTCGGGATCGTCCCAAATTTTGGCGATAACATACCCTTCAAGCATGTCCTGCTCGCCGCAGATGAAAATCCCGCGGACGCCATCGCGGATGAACATCCGCATCGAATCCGCCGTGTTGTGCGCCATGACGTTCGGAAAACATTTCCATTTGTCAATCAAGGCCGGTTCCATGGGGTGATGGTAATAGTTCCATAGAAAGACCGGCGCTTTTGCCTTTTGCAGCCATTCCTTGTAGAGACTCATGTCGTTTTCGCGCATTTCCCTGTGAAAGGCGTAGACGCACGTATGGAGGCACGGCGCCACGGACACATTGGGTTCGATGTCGAAGCCACGCGGCGGCAGCGCATAGTTCCAATAAGCCAGCGTCGCGATGTACTTATCCGGATGCGTCTTGCGCACCTCGCGCGCCACCGCGTTCACGAAGGAAAAGAAATAGTTGCTGACCGTGCCGCTGCTGAACTGGCCGGTGTCCATGTCTTTCCCCGACGCGAGTAACACTTGGCACCGCTCGCACCGGCAGAATTTCGAATTGTCGTCCGGGACAATCGCGAAATAGTCGCCGACGGCTTTCCAGCCTTCGGGCGCGTTCTGCTTGCCGTCGAAGAAATCCCGCGCCATCTGCGCGACCTGTTCGACGAGTCGGGGATTCGAGTAACAGAGCTGCGTGCCGTGGCCGGGTCCCTGCGCCTGATAGGCGGGATCATTGAGCATGGTTTGGATCGTCTTGGGATGGAACGTGTGATTACCGGCCCATTTCTCACCGCCGAGACGCAACCGGCGCCAGAAAAGGTACACTTCGGACCGCGTGACCGGCCCCCACTGCTTCTGCATGAACGGCCAATTGCCCGACCATAGCGCGTCGCGATATTTGAGGACCGGCGAACGGCGAATGTCCGCGCCCTTGACGACAAGCGACCGGCATGAAGGGATCAGGATGCCCGTTTCCGATGGTCCGTACCATCGCACCTTGCAGAACCGTTCAAGGAAGTCATACGTGGCGTAACACGTCGCCTGATCGTCGTAGACGCCCGGAAGTTCCATTTCCCCGGCGCTCCGTTCGGCATATCCGACCGTCTTCCAGTAGTCTATCCGTTGGCGGGTCGCGTCGAGCGTGTCGCCGCAATTCATCGGACGGCCCAGTTCGCGCCGATTGGCCTCCGTGTCCTCCCAATCGCGACCGATGAGGATGATTGTCTCTGGTCGAAAGGCGATGAGGTATTCCTGCGGCGCGAAATCGGCGCCCTTGAGTCCCATGGCGCGCGTGGCTTCGCTGTCGCCCACGAGTATGCGTGGCCCCGCAACAATCTCCGCGTCCGTGCGGATGCGCAGTTCCGCTCCCGTGATTTTCAATACATGGAACTGGAGTTCAAGGGCCGCCAGACGCGCGGCAGGCGTTGGATGTTGCGCCACGACAATGCTGCACGCCGGCTGTCCATCCCGCGCCAGCGTGAACGGGACGGCGCCGCCTGCTCCGCCTTTGTTATCACCACTTCCCGCTGATATCCCGCAGAACAGCAACCCGCACATCGGCACACAAAACCAGGACAAACGGTGCATGTTCTTTCACTCTCCAATCGTTGCGTTCTTCCGGCGACCGCCGGGACCTTTGCCCACGGACCGGCCGATTGAAGCAATACGGGCGTGAAGACAGGCGCGGCATTGCTGCGCGGTCTCGTCAATGCAGGCCTTGGCGGGGTAGATCTCGTACAAGGCGCGGTACTTCACGGGCGTAAGGTTGGGCATGACGACGTTGGCGCCGCGCATGAGGCCCAGTTCACGTCCCCGCGCCTTGTTGATGGTCGCAAGAGCGGTCGTGCTCGGAATGTTCGAGTGCGGACACAACAGCCGCGTCAACGCGACCGTCTTATATGTCATCAATTCCGTGTTGGGCGCCTGATCTTCCGGCGCGACCTTGCGCGTCCATCTGCCCTGGCCGAGCGGCGTCGAGGGATGCGAGAGATACGGGCCGACGCCGATCATGTCGAGATCCAAGGCGCGGAACGTTTCCAAATCCCGCGCAAGGCTCGCATAGGTCTGTCCCGGAATGCCGACCATGACGCCGCTGCCGGGTTCGTAGCCGATTTCGCGGAGCCGGCGCAGCATGGCAATCCGGTCGGACAGACGCCCCGCATGGGCCGGATGGATAAGCGCATACAAATCGGCGTCGCTCGTCTCGAAACGCAACAGGTAGCGATCCGCGCCGGCCTCGCGCCATGCCGCCAAGTCCGCGTCGGGGCGTTCGCCCAGACTCAGCGTGACCGCGAGCGCCGTCTCGGACTTGATGCGCCGTATCAGGTTCGCGAGCCATTCGCGCGTGATGCCGTAATCCTCGCCCGCCTGCATCACGACCGTGCCGTAGCCGTACTCGGCCGCCTGATGTACACATGCCATGATTTCGTCTTCGGACATCCGGTAACGGTCAAGCCCCTTGTTGTCCGCGCGCAAACCGCAGTAACCGCACAGCCGGCAACAATAGTTGGAAATTTCGATCAAACCGCGCAGATGGACCTCGTCGCCGACATTCGCCTTGCGCACGGCATCCGCCGCTTTCCAAAGCGTTTCCAGGCGTTCCGGATCCTCCTCGCGCAGCCAGCCCAGAATCGCCGCCGTGTCCAGATTGGAAAATTCACCCATTGGTTTCACAAGCCGCCATTGCCCTTCTTATTTCCATTGTCCACCGTGTCGCGGCGGGATTATAGCATGCGGCCATGAAACGATTCCGCGCGTAATCACTCGAACGTTTCAATCGAACGGCAAGGCAAGTTTTGATTGGCACGCGCGCGCGGCATACCGGTATAATGGTTTCGACACGTTGGACAAGGACCACAGCCCGTTGGCGGGGCCGCCGCGTCTGCGCGCGATCGCAGGACGCAACAATGCTGAATTTCGTCGTCTTTCCATGATCGTGTCGTCTGAAAGCGAGGCATCATGCCCAAAAAAAGCAAATTGCCATTGGTCGCCATCTGTGGACGGCCCAATGTCGGAAAATCCACGCTGTTCAACCGCATCTGCGGAAAACAGAGCGCCATCATCCATTCGGAGGAAGGCATCACACGCGACCGGGCCTACACGACGGCTTCGTGGAAAGACGTGGCGTTCCGGTTGGTGGACACGGGCGGTATCGTCGAAAACCCGGACGATTCCGTCGTCGAAAAGATGCAGCGGCAGGTGCGCGTCGCCCTTCAGGAGGCGGATGTCATCCTGTTCGTGATAGACGGTCAGCAGGAGTTGACGCGCATTGACAGCGAATTGCGCGAGGAATTGTTTTCGCTGGGCAAACCGATCGTGCTCGCGGTCAACAAACTCGACAACGCAACACTCGAAATGAACCGGTATAACTTCTACGAACTCGGCATGGGCGATCCCGTCGCCATTTCGTCCACGCACAACCTCGGCATCGGGGAATTGCTCGACGCGGTCGTCGAACATCTGCCCAAGAAACCGCCCGCCGAGGAGGCCGAGGAGGGGCCGGAGGTCACGCGCGTCGCGGTGATCGGAAAGCCCAACGTCGGCAAATCGTCGTTTGTCAACGCGATCCTCAACGAGGAGCGGCAAATCGTGGACAGCACGCCCGGCACGACGCGCGACGCAATTGATATCGAGTTCGAATGGAAAGGCCGGCATTACGTGCTGATAGACACGGCGGGGATGCGCAAGAAGGCCGGCATCCGGAAACACGTCGAGTTTTACAGCGTAAGCCGGTCGCTGCGCGCCGTGCGCCGGTCCGATGTCTGTCTCGTGATGATGGACGCAACCGAAGGCATCACCGACCAGGACAAGCGGATCGTGGATTATGTCCAGGAACAGGGCACGGCGATGGTGTTGCTGTGGAGCAAATGGGACCTCGTCGAAGACAAGGAGGCGCGTTTTGCGGAGCTGGCCGGCGAGATTGATCTCAAGGCCCCGTTTCTCAAGCACGTGCCGTATCTGACCGTGTCGAACCTGACGCGGCTGCGCCTGTTCAAGGCCTTCGATTTCATAGACAAGGCCGCCGAGGCCGCCACGAAACGCATCCCGACCGCGGAACTGAACCGGCTCCTGGAAGAGGTGCGCGCAAAGCACACGCCGCCGAGCCACGGCGGCAAGGCGGCGAAGATCCTGTATGCGACGCAGGCGAGCGTGAAGCCGACGACCTTCGTGCTATTCGTCAACCAGAAGCGCCTGTTCCATTTCAGTTATCTGCGGTACATCGAAAACGCCCTGCGCGACCGCCATGGGTTTGCGGGCGTGCCGATCCGCATCGAATTGCGTGAGGAAAAACCGCGCGAGACGCGTTCCGGACGTTAACGATTTCGGCGCCCGGCCAGGAGCAATGGCGTATGCAATACATGGCAATCGTTCTTTCGTACCTGCTGGGTTCGATACCCACCGGGTTATGGCTCGGCCTTGCCTTTTGCCGTGTGGATATCCGCGAACACGGCAGCAAAAACATCGGCGCGACGAATACCTTGCGCGTGCTCGGCAAGACATGGGGCGCGCTGGCGCTGGCGGGCGACATGCTCAAGGGGCTGCTGCCCGTCCTGCTGTTCGCGCCGGTTTCCGACTGGAGCCATTTTCCCCTCGCGTGCGGCGTGGCGGCCATCCTCGGCCACACGTTTTCGATCTTCCTGCGGTTCCGCGGCGGCAAGGGCGTCGCCACCGGCACGGGCGTGTTCCTTGCACTGTGTCCGAAACCGACACTGATCGCCGCTGTCGTGTTCGCCGCCGTCTTCGGCGCGACGCGCATGGTGAGCGCCGGTTCCATGAGCGCCGCCGCCGTCCTCGCCGCCGCGGCATGGTTTCTCGAACCCTCCCTGCCCGTCCGCATCGCCGCCACCCTTATCGCCATCCTGGTCGTCTGGAAACACCGAGCGAACATCCGGCGCATCATCTCCGGAACCGAAAACCGCTTGTAAATCATAGCGGAAAGGTTCTGACCTTGAGCGCACCATACTCCCGGAGCCATAAACATCTCGGAATGTAACGCCGATTGCCAAATCGGCATGTCGTGTTTCAGCAAGCCGATTTGGAAATCGGCGTTACAAGGCGGCCCTTTTCAATTTTTCCTCATGAACTCGGTGCTCTCAAGATACTGGCGATCATTGGAAAATTGGCATCCATGACAAGGCTGTTTTTTGCGGGATGAAGGATTGATACCTCCGGTGTGTTTTCCTATAATCCGCGTTGGCGTATCGAGGGTTGAAAGTCGTGTCTTCAGACGAAAAAAAAGGCGTTGCTTCGGCCGCGGAAGAATCCACCGGCGACGTGGCCTTGGATGAGAAGTTGTCGAAACCCGTCTTCACGTTCGATTCGGGATTCGAGCAGGCGCAGGTCTGGATGTGCGGGTTTCTGATTGTGGCGGCGGGGGTGATGGCCTATTCAAACGCATTCAGGATTCCGTTTCACGCGGACGACTTGCGCTGGTTGTGTCAAAACGAGGCCGCACATTCACTGGCAACCGCGCCGCAGGCTGTCGCCGTGGGCAGTCCCAGCCTCTTGACGTTTCTGGATCTGGCGATCGATTGGAAACTGGCGGGCGAAGATCCTTTCCTGTACCGCTTGTCGAGCCTCTTTCTGCACCTTGCGAACGGCGTGCTGCTGTTTCTCGTGTGCCGCATGTTGCTGGGCGGGTCCGTGGCGCCGGCCATTCCGATGCTGGCGGGCCTGCTCTTTGCCTTGCATCCCCTCGCAACGGAAAGCGTCGTCATGGCGATCGGTCGCGGATGCCTGCTCTCCGCGGCATTTGTGCTGGCGGGCCTGCTCTTTTTTCTGCACGGCACGCGGGACGAGTCGAATCCCCGCTATTCGTTTGTCGCATTTTCATGTGTTTGCTTCGCGCTGGGCGCGGCGGCCCATACATCCGCGCTCGCGTTTGTATTGATTGTGACGGCGGCGAGCCTGTGCGCTTATCCGGGCCGGTCCAAATCCACGCAGGCCGTGTCGCTTTTCCCCTGTTGGTTCTTGTTTGCGGTTTTGCTGGCGGCCCAATGGGCGTCGTCGTTTTCCTCGCTTCGGATGCCGGATTTCAGCTTGGCTTGTCAGACACTGCTGAAAATTATCATTCCAATCAACCTGAGCGCGGCCCCGGCGCCCGTGTCCGCCTCGTGGGTGTTTCTTGCGGCGCCCCTGGCCGTGGGAATTGTCGTTGCCGCGTTCAAATGGCTGCCGGGGCTTGCGATGACATGGATGGCGTCGGCCTTGCTGGCCGGAACGGCCTCGACGGCCGATCCCGGTGAACGCGCGGCTTATCTGGCCATCGCGGGAGCCGCCTTGTTCGTGCCGTGGTTGGTGGCCGTGTCGCGTACTCCGGGCATTCGGGCGGCCTTCGGCATCGCCTGCGCGGCGCTGGTCCTGTCGGCGGGCGCGGGGACGTATCTGCGCAACTTCGTCTGGCAGGATCCGGTCGCGCTGTGGAATCACGCCGCCCAACTCGCGCCTCATTCCCCCGTCCCCATGCGCAAACTCGGTCTGACCCTTCTCGCCCGCGCAAACGCCACTGAAAATCCGGAAGAGGCGGCAGGTCTTCTCGCCCATGCACGCGACTGTCTTCAACAATCGCTCGAAAAAGCGCCTGATGATAGTGCGGCGCGTGAAGCCCTGGGCGTCGTTCTCATGAAAAGCGGTGAAACGGATGCCGCCTTGGAGGCCTTTCGCGCCGTATTGCGCGCGGATTTGACGCGCCGCACAAGCGCGTTGTCCATTGCACACATGCTTTTCGACCGGCATGCCGAACACGGCAACGTGGACGATCTGGCGGCATCGGTTGACTATTTCCGTCATGCCGACGCCCTCGCGCCCCTCACGGGCGCGGACTTGACCCAATACGGTCTCGCTTTGTCGGCCAAAGGACATTTTGAAGCCGCGGAACCGCTTTTGGAACGCGCAACGCTCGGAAGCGACAGCGAACGGGCCGAAGCACCGTTCAAGCACGCGCGCGAGTTGGCCCGGCGCGTCCGGGGTCTCATGGTTCAATCCGCAGGGGTTTTGGCCAAGAATCCACGCGATCCGGCAGGTCTGCGCCAGCGGGCCCAAGGTCTTGCACTGGGCGGCCAGACGATGAGGGCGTTTTACGCGCTTGATGATCTGATGCACGCACAACCACCCGATTACCCCTTGTGGCTGCTGATGGGATTGATTCGCGCCCGCATGAACGCGACCGACGGGTTCTTGCGCGAGTGGCCGAACCCGCCGGATCCGCCGGAAGGCGCGCCGCCCCCCTGGACCGAACTGGCGCGAACCTGCGCGGGATCCGGCCTTTGGGACGCCGCAAAAATTTACGCCCTGTCAAAAGAGGCCGCGCCGGCCATCGGCGGCAAACCCCTGATCGTATTGTCCGAGATTGCGCTGCAATTCAGGCAGGGGCAACGAGCTTTCGATTTATTAAACGAAGCCACGAAAGCCTATCCGGACGATCCGGAGGCCTGGCTGCGCCTATGCGACATCGCCACCGCGGGCCGCGACATGACGTCGGCGCGGAATTATCTGAACGAGGCTCAAGCGCGCAACGCCGATGCCTCGGAACTCGACAAGCGCCGGAAGGCGATTGGCGAATCGGGTGCGGCGACCCCAGCCCCCGGGACCATTGTGCAGTAAACACTTGGCAGACCGCGTGAAGGTGTGATAAAGTCGCACTGTCGAATGAGGGAAGTCCAACCGGAAGGAGTCCATGCGATGGGCACGCAATATGGCGGCTACATGGGGAAGGTACTGAAGGTTGATCTGACTCGCCGTGAGTCCGGCGAATATCCATGGAGCGACGACGACCGTGCGATGTATCTTGGCGGCAAAACGATGGCCGCCAAAATCATCTACGACAACGTGGCGCCGGGCACGGACGGATTCGCGCCGGAGAACTATCTGGTCGTTTCGACCGGCCCGCTATCCGGTACAGGCGCGCCGTCGTCGAGCCGTTTCAACGTTTCCGCGGTGTCGCCGCTTACGGGACTGCTGGCATCGTCCAACTGCGGCGGCCCGTTCGGCCTCGCGCTGAAAAAGGCCGGGTATGATGCGCTGGTCGTAACGGGCAAAGCGGACACGCCCGTCTGGATCGAAATCACCGAAGATACCGTGCAATTCCACGATGCCGCCTCCCTTTGGGGCAAGACAACGGGCGAAACACAGGAAACGCTCGGCGAAGATTGCGAGAAGATCGTCATCGGTCCCGCCGGCGAAAACCTCGTTCGTTATGCGGCCGTCTTCAGCGGCGACCGCACGGCCGGGCGCGCGGGCATGGGCGCCGTGATGGGCGCCAAAAACCTCAAGGCGGTCACGGCGCGCGGCAGTAAGGACACGCCCGTCCATGATCGCGAAAAAATGAAGGCCGTTTATCGCGCATGGGTCAAACTGCTCAAGGAACACCCATTGACCGGCGAAGAACTTCCCAAATACGGGACGGGCTTCCTGCTGCGCCTGATGCAAAAACGCAGCCTGCTCGCCACGCGCAATTTCAAGGCCGGCAAGTTCGACCGTTTCGACAATATCTCCGGCCAGACACTGGCCGAAACCCGCCTGATCAAAAACATGGGCTGCCCGACATGTCCGATCCGCTGCAGCCGGCTGGTCGAGGTGGACGGGAAAAAGGTCAAAGGCCCCGAACTCGAAACGCTGGGACTGCTGGGAGCCAACATCGAAAACGGCGATCTTGATGCCATCATTCGCTGGAATGTCCTGTTGGATGAACTCGGCATGGACACGATGACCACGGGCGGCGTCATCGCCTTTGCCATGGAACTGAATGAAAAAGGGCTTTGGAAAACAGGGCTCGAATTTGGGAAAACGGACAATCTGGCGCAGGTCTTCGAAGATATCGCCTACCGGCGCGGGATCGGTGATCTCCTTGCGGAAGGCACGAAACGGCTGGCGGAAAAATTCGGCGGCGCAGAATTCGCCATCCATTCAAAAGGTCTGGAACTGGCCGCCTACGAACCGCGCGCCGCGGCCGGACAAGGACTCGGCTACGCCACCGCGAACCGTGGCGGCTGCCACCTGAACGCGGGCTACATGGTCCTGATGGAAGGTCTCGGCCTTGCCATGGACCCCCATACCACCCGTTCGAAAGCCGCCCTCACCATCATGAACCAGAATCTGCTCGAAGCCGTTTCCGCGTGTGGATGCTGCCTGTTCCCAATGTTTTCGTTCTATCCGGGATGGATCATTTCGCATCCGGATCATGTCGTGACCAAGGCGCTGAACGCGGCGCTGCCCTATCTCGGCGGTGCGTCGAACGCCCTGAACAAACTGCCGGGCAAGATGGCCCCCATCCATCTGCCGGGTCTCCCCCACACCCACGCCCTCAGCGCCGTGACGGGCATGAAGGTTACCGTCGGCGTTCTGAAGGACATCGGCGAACGCGGCTTCAATCTCGAACGGCTTTTCAATGTGCGAATGGGCCTCACCGCGGCGGACGACACGCTGCCCAGACGTCTCACCAACGAACCACAAATAGCGGACAACCCAAAATCCCTCGTGCCTCTGGATGAAATGAAAACGGTTTATTACAAGATTCGGGGCTGGACCAAGGACGGCATTCCCGGCGAAAAGAAAAAGAAACAACTCGGACTTGAATAAATCGTTTGCCGCTATTTCCGTTTCGTTTCGCGGTAGAGCGTGGCGATTTCCGTTTCGGTCAGGGGGACATCGTAGATGCGGATGTCGTCCATCATGCCATGGACGAAATAGGCGTCGTCGTTTGCCCCGTACCGGCCAATCAGCAGGGGCACGTCGCTTGTACGGGGCCGGCCCTGAACGCGCTTGCGTCCGACCATTTCACCGTTCACGTAGATGCGCATTTCGCCAAAGCCATAAGTAGCCGCAAGATGGGCCCATTGGCCCTTCGGCAGCAAACCGGCGTCCAACGTGTCCACGCCCGCAAGATAGAAACGAATCTGCCGGTTGAGAATCTGGAGAAAATAGCCGGATTGCTGCCATGCGCCTTTGCTCAACAGCACGGGCATGCCTTCAAGCCGGTCCAATTTTACCCACAATGCCAGAGTCAACGAATAACTCGGGTTCCATTCGGGTTGCGGCGGCAATTGCGCCCAGCCCTTCCCGCCGAGCACAAGCGCGCTTTCGGCCAGTTGGGTCAAGCCCTTGAGAAACTGGTCGCTGTCGAAACGGAGGTGTAATACGGGCCGGAGAGGTTCACGCGACGCTTCGATGGAAACCTCTTTTGACCACAAACCGGGGCGACCATCCGGCGCGATCGCGGCAATGGCATACACATAGGCGCGCCCCGGGTCAACCTGATCGGAAATCTGCAGATAGTGACCGTAATCGGCATCAACATAAATCTCTTGGACCACCTTGCCGTGCGCATCTCGTTTGAGCACGAGATACCGCGAGGCGTTCGGCTCATCGCTTTGCCAACCCAAGATAACCCGGTTGGCGCGCGGGGTGGCGTCTATGCGTTGGGGCGGCTCCGGCAAGGGCAGATCAGGGACATCCACCCTCACATCGGCTGTCGCCGTTTGGCCGCTTGCGACACTCCTCGCCGCGACACGATAAATGACCGATTTCCCGGAAGGCGGCGATGTGTCCTCGAACCAGCCATCGAAAACGGTGGCCATGCCTTTCCCGTCGCGTGAAACATCATACGCCTCTCCATCGCGCGCTTCCCACTCGATTCGCACGCCGTGTCGTTCGGGCAAGGCCGTCGCGCGCGGGGATACCGGCATAATCGCCGCCGGTTGGGTCGGGGGCGGCGTTTGCGCAAACGCCGGAATGACATTGGCGGTCGCCGTGTTTTTAGGGAAACCCTCCGGCCATGCAAGGCGCGCGGCTTTCGCCCTGACTTCGATTCCGTATTCAAGCGGGCCGTTGCTGTCTTTCGGCAATGCAAAGGCGAACGTGGTTCGCCCCATCCGCTCCAGCGGAATCGCGTCGAAGCGCCGCTTGCCCAATGGCCGGGTCTTGAGCGTGACACGGATTGCGTGGTCCCGTGTTCCCGCAACAACGACACGGTCGGGCAAAACGAGCAGCATCGGTTTGTTTTCAAGCGTTTCCGGCAATTTTTCCAATCCAGCGGATTCGACGCCGGCCCGCTGCAACAAATTCGCCCATGCCTTGGCGTTGATCGTGGCGAGCACGCCCAGTTCGCCCTTGTTGCGGATATGGCGCGCGTACAGGTGCAGCGCCTCGGAAAAACGCGACTCCCGGATGAACTTCGCGATGACTTCGGGATTCTCCGACTCGATGAGCCGGTCGAGAGGACCGTCCGGCAGGAATTGCCGCGCAGCCTCGTCAAAGGCCAGGACGTAATCCACCTGCGCCGCGAGATCTTCCATCGCCGTCAACGGCTTGCCCGATTGCTTCCGTTCAAAGAGCCAATCGAATGCCGGGGGCGCCTCGGGCGACAGCATTCCGTGCAATTCCGTGGCAACCTTTTGCAGGCCGGCGCGTTTTTCGGGCAGACCGGCGCTCCACGAAAACGGCCCGCATTCCATTTGGCCGGATCCGCCAACCCAACGGGGACCCAAGTCCTGAAGCGCGATCAGGCAGGACGCCATCTTCGCGGCCTTTTCCGGACCGAACAAGTCTTTCGCGCGGCGTTCGCAAAATCCTTCCATCGTCAAATCGGGATCCCACGCGAAACGGGCGCAATAGGTGGCGGTTTCCTCCACGCCTCGAGTTCGCCAGTGGATGCCGAGCAACCCCTGACACCCCTTTGCTAGCGCATCGCGGCACGCCGCCGCCGCCGCGCGCAGGTTCGGCTGGGGCATCCATTGATCGCCGTCCCATTCGAACCAGACAATGGGCCAGCGCCCGCGATGGGGAGACAAGCGACCATAGGCTTCGCTGACCGCCGGTGAAAGTTGGATGTCGTCGAGCGCCGAGAAAATGACGTCTTGTGGGAGAACCTTGTCCATTCCAGGATAGAAATCCGAACAGTGCAGCCAGTTATCGCCGCCCCAGCCGCTCATGACCAATTGGATGTCGGGACGAAGCGCCTTGAGGATCTGCCGGGCATGCAGGGCGAACAACGCCAAACGCACGCCTTCCTCGCGGCGTTCCGGCTCCTTCACATCGCCGAAAGCGTCCGCCCAACGATCGGCATGGGATTTCCAAAGCGACCGGGCCTTGGGATTGATGGCGGGGTTGACGCCTTGGGCTTCCGACTGCCATAGCCAGACATAATCGAGCATCGGATAGTCTTTCAGCAGATTCCGAAAACGCGCGTCGAATTGTTTTTGCGTGCCGGGATCGAACGGATCGCCGTTGATCTCGAATCCAAGGCAAACCTTCAACCCGCGTGTTTTAGCATAGGCAAACGCCTGCCGCAGCACCTCCTTGGCCGCATGGATGGCCTGACTGCGATCCGGAATGAACGAACTCGCCGCGCCGAAATACTCGCGGGCGAAATAACGGCCCGTTCCCGCGAAAAACGCATCCGTGGACATGGGCTGCGTTCCCCACGTGGGCTTCGATGTATTGACGAGCGGTTCGCCGCCCGCCGGTTTGCCCTCGAACTCATACGCCGCGTATGGCTCTGAATCATAGGCGTGGAAGCCCGCGAAATTGCACCGCATCTTCGCCAGTTGATCGATATAGGCCTTGTGATCCTCCGGTTCCCATGCCGTGGGACTGTTGAAAAAGTTGTACCACGGCAGCGATCCGCGAACCGCGAACACGGGCGATCGCGACTCATGCGGGCCATTCTTCACGATTTCGTCGAAGGACGGCGCGGTTCGGGGGATGGTATCGCCGCCAAAATAAAAGCCGCAGCCCAGCGACTCGAGAAAACCGTACACGCCATGCTGAACGCCCGCGGGCGTTTCGCCGGTGATCGCCAGCAGCGCCTGTTTGCCGTTCCGAATCGTATGCAGGATGTACCCGTCGTCCCTTGGAACGTCCAAACCGAAGGGCCACGCTTCCGGCAGGCCGGGCAAGCGATCCGCCACCGCCACAACGAATCCCGAAGAATTTCTGTCCGACGGAGACGTCTCCACGACGGGCAACACATCCCTGTGCATCGCAAACCAGTACCGCTGCAATTCCTGGGCCGCCGTCCGCTCGATGGACGATGCGTGCGGGCTTATGAAAATCGCCGGCGCGGCAAACGCATGGAAGGCGAAAAACAGGAGGGACAGAAACAAATAGTGAATGGAACGCATCCGACGGCCTTTCATCTCACGGGGAATTCGACCGGCGCAAGTATAGGCCAAAACGCGCCGCAAACGTCAATACGGATTGCAAACAAGTTTACAAACGCCGTGGTCTTGTGGCCTAAATCGAATCGTCAAACAACGCGCGCGACGCCCTGTTTACGCCGCTTTGCCTGGATGCGGCGCACGGCATCATCGTCAAAAAAGCGGACGCCGCACAACGGACACTTGAAGTGCCGGCGCCGCTTCACGGTCAACCCTTTTTCCAGCCGATAGTTTTCGACTGTCTGGGTCATCCGCAAGGCGCCGCATTCCGGACACGGCAGCGATTCATACATCGGTGTTTCTTTTTGAGGAAATGAGGACATAAAATATGTCATCTGTGTCCAAATCACGGCTTGCAGAAGCCATTTTGAACAAATAGACAACTGTTTTTTTAGGGATAGCGTTCTTAAGACACCTCTTTCTCGCAATGAAGAAAAAATCCCCCCGAGCAAACTTATTTTGGACAGCACTGACATGCGGATTCGAATTTGGCATCGCCTGGCCCGAACATCCATCCCTGTTTTACATCTGTGTGTATCTGCGTCATCTGTGGATCGTATGATTATCCGCAGATGACGCAGATACACGCAGATATCGAACAGAATGATCGGGATAACGAGGTAAAACGTGACTCCTTGCGGTATTATGGTTTTTTACAATTCTTTTTGACAGCAATGATTTTGGACAGCACTGAAAATATGTCTATTCCTTCCTTTTTCAGTATCTTCCCTTTGGTGTATATATCGAGTCCATCAAAGGTCAACCCCTTGATTATATAAAGTTTCTCAATCGTTCTCGTCCGGGGGGTGCGGGATCGCAATACCTTGAAAATAGATGGCGCATTCACGATGGACTCGAACACGAGTTACGGCGTCAACGATTCTGCAGCCATTTCACACTCCGCCTTTTCGGTAAAAAACACGTTCCGCGCAATCGCCAGACGCTTTATCCGAATCAGCGTGTCCATAATCATCCTCGAAATGAACTCTAGTACGATTCCGTTTCAGGTTCTCGGTCAATGAGTGATCCGCCTTGAAGAATAGTACGGTCCGTTGTCGCATCAAGGCGAAGGCCTGTGTCCTTGAAATCTGAAGACGCCGTTTTCTCAGAGGATCTGCGAAAAGTGTTGCGTGCACGTTCTCAGAACAACAGCCCGCCTTCGGAATCTTTGGCGGGTTTCTTATCCGCAAGCGGTTTGTCCGCGGAATCCGCGTCTTCCTCGCTGCTTTCTTGTTGGTCGCTTTGATTCTTTTCGTCCTTACCTTCCCTGCCGAAGGGCTGCGCCTCTATTTCGCCCTTTGCATTCCTGACCAGGATCTCGACTTTGCGCTCGGCGTCGGCAAGGGCTTTTTCGCAGCGGACGGCGATTTTTATGCCTTCCTCGAACCGTTTGAGCGCGTCGTCCAGCGGCAGGCCGCCGGATTCCAGCGATTCGACAATTTGTTCGAGCCGTTCCAGGTCTTTTTCAAATTTCGGTTCAGCCATGGGCTTCTTCCTCGATGGTTTCGATCCGGGCGGAAGCGCCGCCGCGTCCCAAGCGTATTTTCACCGCGTCGCCGGACGCGAGTTGTCCGGCTTCGCGCACCAAATCATTTTCCGGCTGTTTCCATACAAGCGCATAGCCGCGCGACAGGATCGCGAGGGGACTGAGCGCTTCCAGCCGCGCATGCAACGGCCGCAGCCGCGCATGAAAACGCGCAATCGCGTTGCCCGCCGATTGGAGAAGCCGGTTCCTCGCCACACCCAGCCGCTCCGCCGCCCGGCGCAGTTGGTTAGCGGGTGACAGCAGCGCCAGCGCGCGCGACGCGCGATCGAGCCGCAACCGCAAAACCGATGCGCATTCCGCCATCCCGGCTTCAAGCCGCATGCGCAATTCGTCCGACTGTTGCCGTCGCTGACGGATCATTTCCTGCGGACGCTGAAAAACAAAACTGGACTGGGCAAGCGACAGGCGGTAGCGAAAGCCTTCCATTTCAGCCCGCAGGGACTTGGCCAGCCGCTGTTTCAACAGCGCGATCTTCTCGGACAATGCCTGCTGCTCGCGGACGACCAGTTCCGCCGCCGCGCTGGGTGTCGGCGCGCGAACATCCGCCGCGAAATCGCACAACGTGAAATCAATCTCGTGCCCGACCGCCGAAATAACCGGCGTCCGCGACGCCGCCACGGCCCGCACCACGATTTCCTCGTTAAAGGGCCACAAGTCTTCCATTGATCCGCCGCCGCGTCCTACAATCATGACGTCCACGCCGATCGCGTCGAGCACCTGGATGCCCTCCACGATTTCCGGCGCGGCTTCTTGCCCCTGCACGCGCGCGGGGAACAGCAGGATATGGACATTTGCAAAGCGGCGGTGGATCACGTTGAGAATGTCACGAATCGCGGCGCCCGTCGGCGATGTGACGATGCCGATCCGACGCGGCAGGAGAGGCAGCGGTTTCTTGCGCTCCTCGTCGAACAGCCCTTCAGCCTGAAGGCGCTTTTTCAGTTTCTCAAAGGCGAGTTGAAGCGCGCCGAGTCCCTTCGGCTGCATGTCGTCGCAGACAATTTGGTACGAACCGCGCTTTTCATATACCGACACCAACCCGTGCAGGATGACTTCGAGACCGTTTTCGGGCTCAAATCGTAGATATTGGAGTTTCCCGCGAAACATGACCGCGTCAATCTGTGAATCGGCGTCTTTCAGCACGAAATACGCATGGCCCGTGGGCGAGACACGATAATTCGATATCTCGCCCGCCACCCACACGTAGTTGATCTCGGCTTCGAGCAAGCCTTTGATTCGCCGCGTCAGTTGGCTGACGCTCATGATATCCGCCGGTATTTCCCTCATGGCGCGCATTGTAAACGAACAAGGCCCGCCGCTTCGACTGCGCATGGGACCGATCCGCCGGCCCTGTCCGCGTTCAGCGAAGGCCGGCGCGTTTCAGCAGACGGAGATATAACTGATGCACGCGGACGCGGTGATCCTGCACGAGGAGGGCAAGGTCCGTGTCTATTTCGAGCCGCTGGGCGAGTTCGGATTGGGCTTCGGGCGTCGCGGGTAGTTGGCTGTCGGATCGCCCGTGCATGAGCCGTATGCGGTTTTCGATGCGGCGGTACAGTAGATACGCTTCATGGAGGGTTTCGTATTCCCCGCCGGTTATCGCGCGAAAACGGAACAGGCCTTCCAGCGCGCCCAGAACATCCCCCCGCTTGATCTCGGGAATGCGCGCCACCTGCTGAATTTGTAGAAGCCGGACGGCAAATTCGGTTTCGGCGAGACCGCCCTCCGCCTTTTTCAAATCGAGCGGCGAGGCGTTCTGGCAAATTTTCTGCCGGATGCCCTCTATCTGTTCCAGCGTGCCGGCGTCCAGCACCATGCCGAACGCGATGTCGCGCAGACGTTCTTCGACGGCCTTTCCCAAGGTCGCATCGCCCGCGACCGCGCGAATCTTGATAAGGGCGAGCCGTTCCCATGCCTGGGCATCCTGTTCATAATATTCGACAATGCGGCGGCTGTTCACCGCCAGAATACCCTTGTTGCCGTCGGGACGCAGCCGCGCGTCAATATCGTAAAGCGATCCGTACCGCGTCACGTCTTTGAGGCGGCGCATGGTATGGGCGGCAACGGCTGCGAAATACTCGGAGGCGGCCATGCCCGATTCGGTCGTGGCGTCCGCGTCGTACACGAAAATCAGGTCTAAATCACTGCCATACCCCATTTCGCGTCCGCCAAGTTTGCCCATCGCCAATATCGCAAACGCGCCATGGCTGGAGCCGTATCGCCGTTCGACGTCTTGGCGCGCACGGTCCAACGCATAGCCAAGGCATACCTCGGCCAGTTGCGCCAGTTCACGGCCCACATCGGCCACCGTCGCGTTGCGGAAAAGTTCCCGGATGCCGATGCGCATCGTTTCGCCGTCGCGCAACCGGTACGGCGCGGCCTCGGAATCGTAGGCCTGCGACAGACTGGCCAATTGCGCCTCCAAATCCGCGCGCGTCGAGGGCGCGTCGAGATCGTCCCGCGTGCCCAATTCATCGAACAACCCCGGATCGCGTATCAATATCTCGCTCAAATACTGGCTGTTCGACACGAGCGTGACAAGGTACTTGCACATGGCCGGCGAATCTTTCATCGTCGTGTAAACGGCCACCGGCGCCTGGAGATTGGTCAATATCTGACTCAGACGAACCAGCGTCATGTCGGGATCCGCGCACGCGGACAACTCCTCGAGCAGCGCCGGAACGACTTCCGCAAACAGCCGCCGGACATGAAACGGGTAGGGATTTTCACGCGATCCCACGGATAATCCCAGCAGTTCCGCGCGGGCTTTCACGGGATCCTTGAAACCGTAACGCGCCAGCCGCTCCGCCGCGACACGCCCGTCGGAATGGGGGCTGAGCAGATCGTAGGTCCACAAATGCCCCGAACCTTCCGAGGTAAGGAAACGGTCGAGTACTTGGCGCGTGGCCTCGGCCCGTTCGCGATAGTCCGCCATGAACGACGCGCCGTTGGCATAACCGAGCCGCCGCGCAAAGCGATCCAGCGCGGCCGGTTCGTTCGGCAGGACATGCCGCTGCTGACTGCCCTCGATCTGGAGCCGGTGTTCGACCTGCCGCATGAAAATGTAGTTGCTGGAGAGCGTTGTGACCTCGAAAGGCCGCAAAAGGCCGCGCACCCCAAGCGCCCGGATCGCCTCGAGCGTGTTGCCGGTGCGAAACTCCGGCATGCGCCCGCCGTTGAGCATCTGCAACACCTGCACCGTGAATTCGACATCTCGAATGCCGCCACGCCCGAGTTTGACTTCGATTTCGGTCTCGCCGCGCCCCGCGACCTGCGCCTCCATTTGCAGTTTGATCTCGCGGATGGCGTCGAGCGTCTCGTCGTCGAAATAGCGAGGAAACGCAAAGACCCGCGTCCCTTCTATGAAGCGTTCACCCAACGCCATGTCGCCCGCCACGGGCCGCGCCTTGATGAGCGCCTGCCGCTCCCAGGCCTGCGCGTACTCGCCATAATAATAGACGGTGCTGTCGAGACTGTTTGCCAAGGGACTGAGACGCCCGTGCGGCCGCAGCCGCATATCCACGCGAAAAACGTAACCATCGGGCGTTGGGTCCGAAATCAGTCGGATAATGTGTTCGCCCAGTTTCTGGTAGAACTCGGCAACACTGATCGCGTCCTCGGAACCACCCGTCGTTTGGCCGTCTTCCGAATAAACGAACACGAGGTCTATATCGGAACTGAAATTGAGCTCCCGCCCTCCCAATTTGCCCATCCCGATGACCACAAACGATACCGGACGCGCCGCCTCGCCGTCCAACCCCGCCATCGGAGTTCCAAACCGTTCTTCGAGACGGCGTGTGCTGAACCGGATCGCTGTTTCGAGCGAGGCGTCGGCCAAATTCGACAAATCCTCCGTCAACGACGCGACGGACGCGCGCGCAACGATGTCGCGTGTGGCGATGCGCAGGATTTCCCGCTGGCGAAACACCCTCAAAATGCGCGCGGCTTGATCGGGTGATTCACAGCCGGCCATTTGTGCCGACAAGTCGTCAACAAGCGCCGACCGCGACGGCGTTGTGTTCAAATCCGCTTCCTCGAACAGCCACGCCGCATGTTCAGGCCAACGGCACAGGATGTCGGTCAGAAAATGGCTCTGGTCGAAGAGGGTACACATCAGGCGGGCATACCGAGGCTCTGACCCCATACGCGCAACTTCTTTCGGCGGATCCGGATGACATTCGACAAAACGCTGCAACCGGACCAATACCGTGTCGGGATCCGAAGCGCCTTCCATTGCCGCGGCCAGACTTTCCTCCCATTCCGCCGGGGACGCCGCGAAGAGAGCCGCAATCCGTTGCTGGGCGGCGGTTCGATCCGCAAAGGGAATTGCCGCAAACGCTTCGTTCAATGCGCCCCCCCTTTGGCAAGACGCCACAGACGGGCCACGGATTCCGCGCGATCCCGAAGCAATTCGCATGCGCGCGCCAGCGATTCTTCCCGCGAAATCGGACCGTCCGCAAGGGGGAATATCGCCGCGATGCCCTCGTCGTGCAACTGTTTCCAGCCGGACCCCAGCGCACCCGTAAAAGCAATCACGGGCACGCGCTGTTCACGCGCCAGCCGTGCGACGCCCACCGGCGTCTTTCCATGAACGGTTTGCGCGTCCATGCGGCCTTCACCGGTGATCACAAGGTCCGCGCCGACCATGCGCGATCCGAGCCGGCACGCCTCGGCGACGATCGCCACGCCGGATTCCAGCCGCGCGTCCGTAAACGCAACCAGTCCCGCGCCGAGACCGCCAGCCGCCCCCCCGCCGGGAATGTGCATAATCGAAACGCCCAATTGCGATTCGACTATCCCGGCGAAATGATGCAGCGCGGCATCGAGTTCCTCCACGGCGGCGGGCGTAGCGCCTTTCTGCGGACCAAACATGCGCGATGCGCCCGCCGACCCGCACAAGGGGGATTGCACGTCGCACGCCACGCGGACGGCGCATCGCGCAAGGCCGGGATGCTTGCCCGAGGCTTCGATATGCGTCAAACGCGCCAGGGCCGCGCCGCCCGGCGGCAATTCCAAACCGTTCGCATCGCTTAGTGAATATCCAAGGGCCTGCGCCATGCCCGCGCCGCCGTCGTTCGTCGCACTGCCGCCGATGCCCACGATAATCGTCGTCGCGCCATGGTCCAGCGCATCCCGGATAAGTTCGCCCGTTCCACGGGTCGTCGTCACGAGGGGATCGCGGCGTTTGGGCGGGACAAGGGCAAGTCCGGATGCCGAGGCCATTTCGATGACGGCGGTCTTCCCGGAAGGGGATGGAGATGGAAGAATGCCGTAGGCGGCTTCAACCGGATCGCCCAGCGGCCCTGTGACTACCCGGAAACGTTTCTCGCCGCCGGTGGCCGCCACCAGGGCGTCAACCGTTCCTTCGCCTCCATCCGCCATCGGCACAAGGTCCAATTCCGCGTCCGGATACACCGCGCGCCATCCTTCCGCGACGGCACGGCAAACGTCCGCCGCCGCAAGACATTCCTTGAACGAATCCGGCGCGATGACTACCCGCATTGAAAATATCCGCTTTTGCCCAGACAAGGGGAAGAACGCCCATGGTAGGCCATCCGCGCCGGGTGGGTCAACTTGGAAGAGGCAGCCGAAAAGCGGATCCGTCCCCCAATCCGATCCAACACGAAAGCCCCGCGGACCCAAGGCCCGCGGGGCTCGTTTAGGATGTAATCAACGGCTTATTTCTTGGAACGGCGTCCGGACGCCAGCAGCGCGGAGGCCACGATGCCGAACAACAGCAAGTCGCCGCCGATGCTGGCGGCCTGCTTGCCGGTGCTGCGCGTATACTCCACATTGACCACATTCGCATCAACCGTCAACGTGACGTTCATCGGCGCGGGCTCGGTCCAAATCGTAGCGGGATTGAAGCATCCGCCGCCAATCGGATCGAGCGCGAGGAAATCAATCGCGGCCACGTCGCCCACAATCAAGCCGGTAACGGTCTCGCCGCTTGGGCGATACTGCGTGCCGTTCAAACGCCACATGGCGCCGGCCGCGACCGCTTCCGGCGGCGAAATGTTCACGGTCAGCGTCGTCGTCGGAACCGGCCCGTCGGAAATCACCAGATCGACAGCGCTGCCGGGAGCAACCTGCGTGCCGGCGGCCGGCGTCTGCGCTTCGACATCGCCCGCGGCGGCGTTGCCGTACGCATGCGTGACGTTGCCGACGACCAAACCTTCCGCTTCGATACGCGCCGTCGCATTGGCAAGCGTTAGGCCGAGCACGTTTGGTACTTCAATCGTGTCGTCCTTCAGAATGACCTGGCCGTCGTCCTTGGTCGGCACAAGGGGATCGGTCTGGCGCGGTGTGTGGCCATACTGGTCAAACTGATTGAAACTGACCAACACCAGCGGCATGGCCTGCGTCGCGTTGGCGCCGATCGTGAATTGCAGCGTCACCAAGTCAATCGTTCCCGCCTTGCCCTGAGATTCCGCTCCGCTGACGGCGATGCTGACCCAGCCGTTCGCACTGTTTTCTTCCGTCTCGCCGGAATTCTCGGCGATGTCGTATCCGGCGAGGGCGGCGCCCAGCGTCGCCGATCCTTGAACATAGGTCAGGCCTTCATCGCCCGCCGGGAACGCAATGGTCATCTCGAAGCCCGCCGTGGGCGCAGCGCCGGTCATCGTTACGGGCACGGTCACGGTCTCGCCCGGATCGCCGACAGCCAGACCCACCGCCACAAGCGGATTGGCGGCGACCTTTTCGGCGCCCGCCACCGCGAACGACGTCAGGGCCAAGTCTTCCTTCGCGGCCGTCGGATTGATGGACATACCGGCCAGCCAGCGCTGGATCAGCGTCGAGTCCGCCGCGTCCGCATAACCGTCGCGGTTGATGTCGCCGGAATCGGGCCAGCAAATCTGCGGCGCCGGAATCTTCTTGACCCAAATCTTCAGAATATCGCTCGCGTCGTCCATGTCCACGACGCCGTCCAGATTCACGTCGCCGTGTAGGCAACCGCCGCCCTTGCAGAGCACGCCGTCCTTCAATTCGACGTCAACCTTCAGCGGTGTCGGAACGGAGTTGTCGTACACGCGCACGCCGTTTTGCGGGCCCACGATCTCTTCGTCCAACAGATGCAGCGGTCCGCAGGTATCCTGCGGCACAACCTTGGTCTTCACATAAACATTGAACAGATCGCCGGATCCATACAGGTTCTGCGCATTGAGACTGGCATTGGCAATGAGCAGATCGAGCACATCCGGGTTCGGCGACGCGACAAGATTGGTTTCCAGCGCGCCCGCCATGGCGGCCGTCACACCCGTTGCCTCGATGACGTATCCATCCGGATTGATAAGCGTCGCGGGCAACTCCGCCTTGATCTGCATGCCGGAGGTGACGATGTCGTACGCGCAGCGCGAAGACACCGGAATCCGCACAAACGGCGACTGGCCGGGCACCAATTCCCACAGGAACAGGCCCGTGCTCTGGACGTACACATCCGGGAAGAAGATCGCCAGGAAATCGCCCTTGGCCGGCGGACAGGAGAACGGCGACCTGCTCAAGTCACTCGGACGGTCGCCGCCGCTGATGGCCTGGATTTTGTAAATGTAGTAGAGGCCCTTCTGGACCGTGGTGTCCACGTATTCCGTGCCCGTGATCAGCGAACTGTACACGTTGCCCGCGGTTCCGTTCAGCTTCACAAGCTCGCCGATCGGCTGCGGAATATAATCGTTGCAATCCAAGTCTTCGGGCGGTGCGGCAACCTGCTGGCGGTAGACGTTGTAGCCCTTCAGGTTGTATTCGGGATTCGCCGGCCATTCGATGTACACGCTGCGGGGCCCGCTGCGCGCAATGGGCTGGCCCGGCGCCGTCACGCCCAGCGGACGCAACGCGATGTTTGCGTTGGCCGTGGACGCGACCACGCCATCCAGCGTCCCCGGCTTGAACTCGCTTATCGCGAAGGTCAGGTCGTACCTATTGCCTTCGGTTGTCGAATTCGGCCGCGCAGCCGTCGGGAACGAATAGCGGCCCTGCGCATCCGTCACCGTATTGTCCAACGCCTTCAAGGCCGTGGCCAGTTCCACCTTCACTCCGGCAATCGGATTGCCTGTCAATTCGTTCGTCACGATGCCGCGGATATACGATCCGTCGGCCTTCGCAACGAGCGCCAACGATTGCGCCGACGCCGTTTGCAGCGTGAACAGCCCCGTCATGGCGGCCATCGCGGCCAATACGACAGCCGCGGACATTGCGCCGCCTACCCAAATCTTTCTTCCCTGCATCATCTTGCCGATCCTCCGAATAGTTGACTCGCTTGACGATTTACTTTCCCACACTCCATCCGCAACACACATGCGGTACAGAACTATGACACACTCACACCACGTCCCGCCAAAACGCCACACCTTAAAACGATTTTCTGCTTGACCGCTTTTGCAATTCCACTCCACAGACCCCATCCATTTCAAACATCCAGAACCAACCAATTACATTTTAGCACGGAATGGTTATTTTGTCAAAGGTTTTATTAAAATGCGACAAAGCAATATTTCAATAAAAACACTTTTAAGTGCAGCATATCGGGCTACACTCCATCCACGCCGGCTTATGCGAACACTCCTGCCGGTATTGGTGAATTTGGGCCCCCCCGGACACACATCCCTTCCCTCAAAATTCTGCAGAAAAAGCCTGACGTGGGTATTACCTCCTTGGAAAGACGGATATGACAAGGCGGTAAGAGTTGACCGTACCGTGCTTTTTGCGTATCCTTTGAGCAGAAGACTATATAGTGTTTGATCGGCTTCTGCAACACATCAGACAATCAAAAGGGATTGGCCCTCCGTGGAATTGCCACCACATAATGAAGAAGTCTCCCGGTTGTCCAATCGTGTAAAAAAGCCCGTTACAGCGTGGATTCTCCATGCCCCGATAGTTCAGTGGATAGAACAAGTCCCTCCTAAGGATTAGACCCGCGTTCGATTCGCGGTCGGGGCATTTTTTCTTGTCTCGATCCCTATCGCCCTGCCCGGAAGCCATCTGGACAAGTGCAAGCCCATAATCGGTATAATGCAGGCCATGAGCGAAGGGAGAACAGAACCGTCGGCGGAAGTGCGCCGCCGGTGCGAAATGCTTCGGGCGGAAATCGAACGGCATTCGCGGCTGTATTACGAAAAAGCCGCACCCGAAATAACGGATATCGAGTTCGACGCCCTGATGCGGGAGTTGGAATCCATCGAGGCGCAATATCCGGCATTGATTACGCCCGATTCACCCACGCAACGTGTCGGCGGATCGCCGTTGCAAGGTTTCGAGACGGTCGAGCATGAAGTGCCGATGCTTTCGATTGATAACACGTACAACGAGGGCGAACTACGCGCGTTCGATGAACGCGTGCGGAGGGGCCTTGGCGGGGAAACACCTTTGTACGTGGTCGAACTCAAGATTGACGGCGTCGCCATTTCGCTGCGATATGAAAACGGAATCTTGGTCCGCGGGGCAACACGCGGGGATGGTACGCGGGGCGACAACGTAACGGAAAACGTGCGGACGATTCGTTCGTTGCCACTCAAACTGCAGGGCGATTATCCGCCGAGTATCGAAGTGCGCGGCGAGGTGTACATGCGTCGCGATGAGTTGGAACGGCTCAACCGCTTGCGCGAGGAGGAGGGCGAACCGCCACTGGCCAATCCGCGTAACGCAACCGCCGGAACGCTGAAACTGTTGGATCCCAGGCAAGTGGCGCGGCGTCGCCTGGACCTGCTGGCCTACGACGTGGCGCCCCTGCCAGGCACGACGATCCTGTCGCATTGGGAGACCCTTGAAGCACTGCGCCGTTACGGGTTGCCGGTGAGTCCCCATGCACAGCGTTGCGCGACTATCGAGGAAGTATTGGACGCGTGCGCCCGATGGGAAACGAAGCGCGTCGAACTCGCCTATGAGACGGACGGAATGGTCGTCAAGGTGGATTCGGCGGAACATCGGCGGCGCCTCGGTGCGACCGCGAAATCGCCGCGCTGGGTCATCGCGTACAAATTTCCCGCGCAGATCGCGCGGACGAGACTGTTGGACATCACCGTGCAGGTCGGCAAATCGGGCATTTTGACGCCCGTGGCGGAAATGGAACCCGTGCCTCTCGCGGGCACTATCGTCAAGCGGGCCAGCCTGTATAATTTCGAGGACCTTGCCCGCAAGGATCTCCGCGTCGGTGATATGGTGGAATTGCAAAAGGCGGGTGAGATTATTCCCCAAGTTATTCGGTACGTCCCGGAGGATCGTCACGAACAAGCACATCCCTTTATGGCGCCGGAAACCTGCCCCGTCTGCCGGGGCAAAGTACACAAGGATCCCGACGGCGCCTTTCTGCGTTGCCTGAACTTGGCATGTCCGGCCCAGATTAAGGGACGCATCGAGTATTACGCAAGCCGCGCGGCGATGGATATCGAAGGTCTCGGCCCGGCGTTGATCAACCAACTGGTTGACAACGGATGGGTCCGCGATCCGTCGGATCTCTATGGGCTTGAACCCGTTGCTCTCGCGAAACTCGAGCGCATGGGTGAAAAGTCGGCGGCCAATCTGGCCGCCGCCGTCGAGGCAAGCAAATCGCGGCCATTGAGCCGTTTGATTGCCGGCCTTGGTATTCGCCACGTCGGTGAACACATTGCCGAGGTGCTTGCCAGTCACTTTGATTCCATGGATCGCCTCATGGCCGCCTCATTGGAAGAATTACAAGAGGTTGAGGAGATCGGGCCGGTCGTGGCCGCCAGCATCCGTGACTTCTTCGATACCGAGGAAAACCGGGCCTTGATCGCCAAACTGCGGGAACGCGGCGTAAACATGCGCGAGGAAAGGGTCGTCCCCGAAGGGCCGCGCCCGTTTGAGGGCAAAACATTCGTCGTGACAGGCACCCTGCGCGGTGGCTCGCGCGACGAAATGCACGAACGCATCAAGCGGCTCGGCGGCAAACCCACATCGAGTATAAGCGCTAAAACCGATTATTTGATCGTGGGCGAAAACGCCGGATCAAAACTGGAAAAAGCGCGCAAATTAAACGTGGCAATCCTTACCGAGGATGAATTCGAAGCGTTGGCCGGGGGCGGTTCATGAACGTGCGGCGCATTTCATGTCCCGAAACCATCAATCAGGAATCAGGCCGCGCCCTCTTGGATTCTGTTCGCGACCAATCCATTGGACGCGGCGAGACCGTGGTGCTCGATTTTACCGGAACGCGACACATGGACGCGCGCGGCGGCGCATGGATTGTGGCCATCGCGAACCATCTGGCCGCCCATCATGCCTCGTTGCGCTGTGAAGGCCACACCGGCGAAGTCGCCGACTTGATGGATTTGATCGAACCGGGCCTGGCCGTCGCCGACAAACCGGATCGGATTGAAGAGAAATTTTTCGAGGAAATCGGCGGGCGCACCTACAAGTATGCGGGCGAATTTTTCGACTTCGTAAATTTGTTGGTTGACGCCGTTTACTGGGTAATAATCGCGCCGTTCGAAGGCCGCGGCTTCCGGTGGGGACTGTGGATTGACGAAATCTACGAGATGGGCGTGCGCGCGGTCCGCATCACCTGCCTGATGAACTTTCTGCTCGGCGTAATCATCGCGATGCTTTCCGCGGCGCAGGTCGCCAAATATGGACTCGGCATATTTGTCGCCGACCTTATCATGATCGGTTTTGCCCGGGAACTGGCTGCGGTCATGACCGCCACCGTCGTTTCGGCGCGCACGGGCGCGGCCATTGCCGCCGAACTGGCCACCATGAAGGTGCAGGAAGAAATTGACGCCCTGCGCGGCATGGGACTGAATGTCGCGCAATTTCTCGTGGCGCCGAAAATTCTGGCGTTGCTGGTCGTGATGCCGTGTCTCGTGGCGCTGGGTCTGCTCTCCGGCATTCTGGGCGGCGCTTTCTGGGGTATTCTGTTCATGGGGTTCCGTCCCGACAACTGGTTCAACCAAACCATTCAGGCAGCCACCCTGTCCGATCTTTCGCAGGGCATGTTGAAGGCGCTGGCGTTCGCCATCATGATCGTGCTGGTCGGCTGCCACAACGGTTTCCGCGTGACGGGCGGATCGCGCGGCGTCGGACTAATGACTACCCGCGCCGTGGTCATGGATATTTTCTTCATTATTGTAATTGATATCGTGTTCGCGACGATTTTCTACTATATATTGGAATGAACGGACATGCTTGAAAACGAAAACGACGTCCTCATCGAAGTCGAAAACATCGTCACGCATTACGGCGAGACATTGGTGTTGGACGGCATTTCGTGCAAAATCCGACGCAACGAAATTTTCGTCATTATCGGCGGCAGCGGTTGCGGCAAGACGACATTGCTTAAAAATCTGACCGGCCTGCTGCGGCCGACATCGGGCCGCATCTCGTTCTTCGGCAAGGATATCACCGCCGCGGACGAAGACGAACTTTCCAAAATCCAGCGTCGCTTTGGAATCGCGTTTCAATCGAGTGGACTGTTCAATTCAATGACGGTCGGCGACAATGTGGCGCTTCCGCTGCGGGAATACGGCAACATGAGCGAAGATCTGATTGGGGCGGTCGTCCGTCTCAAACTGAGTCTCGTCGGGCTGGCGCACGCGGAGCATCTCATGCCGGATGAGTTGTCGGGCGGCATGAAAAAACGCGCCGGCCTTGCCCGGGCCCTTGCGCTCGATCCGCCCGTGGTTTTTTTCGACGAGCCGTCGGCGGGGCTTGATCCCATCATGGCGTCGGGACTGGACGACCTTGTGCTGACCCTGAAAAAATTGCTTGGCATCACGTTCGTGATCGTGACACACGAGCTGGATTCCATTCGCAAGGTGGCCGATCGCGTGTTGATGCTGGATCGTGGGAAAGCCGTGTTTTTGGGAACGCTGAACGAGGCGCTAACGGCGGACGTTCCGCGTCTGCGGCAATTTTTCGACCGGCGCGCAGACGATTTCATCATGCAGCGCAACGCATAACGGAGGACTCAACCGTGGCAACGCGGGCACAGAAGACGAAAGTGGGCTTGTTCGTGGTGGTGTGCGCGGCGATTATCGTCGCCGGCGTGCTCATCATTTCAGGCTACAAGAATGAGGTTCGGATTCCCTACTGGGTAGAGTTCGACGAGTCCATCCTGGGCCTCGGATCAGGCGGAATCGTCGAGTATCTCGGCGTGCCGGTGGGAACGGTGGACAACATCTATGTGACCGACTCGAACAAACCGCATTGTGAAATTCTGATTACGGCGGACAAGGTGAAATTGCGCCAAGGGGTCAAGGCGCAGTTGGTCATGTACAGTCTCGCCACGGGCACGATGTGCATATCGCTCCGCGGAGGCGATCCCAATGCCCCCATCTTGCCGCCGGGAAGCCAGATCGAGGCGGAAAAGTCGCTGGTCAAATCGCTCAGTACCCAAATCGAGGGCGCGCTCGACAATGTCAACAAGATTTCCGAAACAATCCGCAGCGCCATGGCCAACATGCAGGAAGGCGATATCACGAAACTACTGCATGATGCGGACGATCTGATCGTCCGCATCCAGGGTTTCGTTGACGAGGCCTCGAAGACCATGACCGACATCAAGGGGCGCGCCGAAGCGGGCATGGACGATTTTCGCGCGCTTGCCAAGGATGTCCGGGGATTGGTCAAGGAAACCGGCGACACCGTCCGGACCGTGGGCAACAAGGTGGCCGATCTCAACATCAACGACACCCAAGACAACCTCAACAAGGTTTTGAAAGACATGTCGGCGCTCTCCGAACGCTTGCAAGAATCGGCCCGCACCATTGACGGCGTGTCGCGCCGCGCGCTGCATGAAGCGGACAATGTCGAGTACAACCTGCGCGAAACATTGCGCACCCTGAATGATTCGCTTCAGTCCATTCGCGATCTCACCCAGTATCTTCAACAGGATCCGTCGTCGCTCATTCGCGGCAAAGGAAAACCGAGAGGAGAACGATAATGCGCTATGCCCTCCTTCTTCTGCTGGCGGCGTTGGCCGCGGGTTGCACAACCCCGTCCTATACCCGCGTCACCCGATACTATCTGGAAACCGGATGTGCAAACGTAACGACCGCGTCTCCGGGCAGTAAATCCTTGGGCATTCGCCCGTTGCTGGCCGCGCGCCCCTACGATCAAAAAGTGGCTTACCGCATGCCGGATTACACCCTCGGCGGCGACGAAACCATTCAATGGGCCGAATCGCCCCGAGACACCGTCACGCGCGCCCTTGCCGACGCCCTGTCCGCCTGCGGACGCTTCAAGGATGTCGGCAATGCCGCGGATATCGCACTGCCCGATTGGACACTGACGGGCGAAGTCCGCCGATTCGACGAAAATCGAACCCGCAATCCATGGACCGCCGATTGCGAGATTCGCCTCGAACTGCGCGATACCCAATCAGGCGAGGCATTGTGGGCGGAAACACTTTCCGCCAGCGTGCCCATGGAACGAAATGAAAACGGCGCCCTGCCGGCGGCCATGAGCAAGGCCGTTTCAGAGGTCGTGTCGAAGGCCGTAGCCGCCATTTCGGCCCAATGATCGAACATCGGGACGCAAAGCCCAATGACAAAATAATGGTGGATATTTCCATGTCTCATGCTTATAATGCGTTCAGGCTTATGACAGTTACCCGGAGGAGCGAACCATGAAAAAAATGTTGGCAGTGAGTGGAATCATCATTTTGCTGTTGGCGGCATGCAGCGCTCCGGCGCCCCCCCCACCTCCACCGGAAGAACAGGCGCCCCCGCCACCGACTCCTGAAGAAATCGCCGCGAAAATACGCCCGGTCTTACAGCCTTTGGAGGCCATTGTCGCTCAAGGTCCCCATGTCAGGAATCTTAATATTACAATGGAAATTCGCGACAAGGTGGTTGCGGATCTCAAGCTGGCCAAACAGCAGAATCAGGGATCGGAAAATGGGAAACAGGCTTTGCGGATGATCACCTACGACATTCAGGAAATAATTCGCAAAGCCCGCGATCAAAACCGCTTCCTCCTCATTTTGGGCGCCATTTCCGCCTATGAAGTCCTTGAGCCCATTGGACTTACCATGCAGCGGCTCAAGGAAAGGGCCGAATTGGAAGTCACCACGCCGTATATAACCATCAAGGGATTTTTCGATGACAACGCCACGGGCGAAATTTATGCCTTCCTTGACGTGAGGCATCCCATTTACGATGCCTCCCAAACGGTGCGGGATCCGTTGGACACAAGTTCATGGATAACCGAAAATGTCCGTGTGCGCAAGGGGGAAGAGTTTTTCAATTGCCGCTTGGTGGATTTTGTCGGAAATAAAAAAGGCGTGGTGCTCGAATACCTCAAAATCCCCGGAAAAACCTGGAAAGTGATGGCCGAGTAACGCCTTCGATGGACGATCGGCGCAAGACCCAAGAAGCGGGCATCCCCGTCCCCGCCCTGATGACGGCGATTGTCTTGGCGGGTGTTCTCGCCTATGCCAATACATTTACCAACGATTTCGTCTGGGATGACGCCTCGTCTGTGCTGGTGAACAAGCATGTCCAAGATCCCACCGAATTCTGGCAATTGTTTCGCGAGGATCAACATCCTTTCGGCCGCGGCGCCGGCAATTTCTACCGCCCGTTGGTCGCCGCGAGTTTTATGGCCGATTTTCTGATTTCATACTCGGCGCCGGCGCCGGATGCCCCGCAACGCCCTATACCCGACCTCAGCCCTTTTCTGTTTCATTTGACCAATCTGGCATGGCATATCCTTGCCGCGCTGTTTTTATGCGCAATCTTGTTGCGCCTCGGCGCTTCGGCGTGGATATGCGCCGTCGTGCCGATCCTGTTCATAATCCATCCCTTGCACACGGAAGCCGTCGCCTACATCAGCGGACGCGCGGATCCCATGGCCGCTGCACTGGGATTTCTCGGGATTTGGCTTTCCCTGCGCGACGAAACCGCGCAACAGCGTTGGGCGGGCATCATCGGCGGATCCCTTGCGTTCACAGCCGCCCTGATGTGCAAGGAATCCGCCATGATCTTCCCGTTCCTGCTGGTCCTGATTGTCTTGCTTCGCCCGATTGACGGAAAAACCGCGAAAAACCTTCGTTTTTGTCGCGCAATCCCCATCGGCCTTTGGTTCGTGATTCTCATGACCTATGCCGTATTGCGAAGCACCGTTCTTCGCTTCGCATCGAGTCCGCCGCCCCCTTCGACGTTTGGACAGCGAATCATCGAATGCGGCCAGTCCTTCGCCTGGTATTGGAAACTGATTTTCATCCCGACCGGATTGCACATGGAACGATCGCTCGATCATACTCCACTCATGGCGGCGCCCATCGGCGCCCTGTTGCTCTTGGCCATGATCACGGGATTCTTCTGGGCGCTGTGGCGCGGCCGCCGGCTGGTCGCCTTGGGAATCGGATGGTTTCTCATCGCATGGTTTCCCATTTCGGGTCTCATCCCCTTGAACGCCCCGATGGCGGAACACTGGATGTATGTGCCTTTGGCCGGTTTTCTTTGTGCACTCGCGTGCCTCACTGAACCGCTGTTGACCCATCCCTGGCCGCGACGGGCCGTTCTGGCCGGCGTTTGCGCGGCCATTCCGGCGTTGTTGACCATGACGGCGATCCGAAACAACGACTGGCGCGACAACGAAACGCTCTTCCGCGACACGCTCGCCAAAAACCCTAAATCGTCGCGCGTCCATTTCAATTTGGCCGTTACCTATCAGGACATTTCCAAGAACATTCCCGGCGCCAAACGGCACTACGAGGCCGTGGTCGCGTTATACAAGGAAAAGAAAGGCCCCCTTGGGCCAGGCGGCAATGAGCCGTTTTGGGATGAAGAACTCGAAGCGCACCTCTCGCTCGGGCGCATCCTGGCCGGCCGCCGGGATTACGCCCAAGCCGCGCGGCATTACGAGACGGTCCTGCGCATCACCCCGGACGAGCGCCATACGGATATGGTGGCGAAAGCGGCCCTCAACATGGGACAAATCGCGCTGGCCGGCGGCCAAACAAACCGCGCCGTGGACTTTTTCAAAAAAGCGCTGGCCGCCAACCCGGCATTGCGCCAAGCCATTGAACAAATGATCGCCGCACCGGGCAATTCATGAATGTTCAACGGATTTCAACATTTTGACGACAAACGCCTTTATGCGTCCACGGACAAACGCCGATATCCGAATGAAGACAGGAAAACCCCGTTGACAACGGATCCGCACATCGGCCATCCAAAGGACTTTTGTTGCTTCTGAAAAACCCAAAGACAACGCCGAACGCGACATGGATGAAAATTTCAGGAACAAGGAATCTGCAACGGCGCCGGCCAAAGATGAAAATGATATTGTTGCGCGCATCCATCGAATAACGGTGACAGTTCTGTTGTTGATTATGGCGGTTGAATTGCCTTTCCTCGTTTATGAAGGCATCTGGTTATCCGTTTGTCTGGTCGTTATGCTCATGGCGTTAACCATGACGCCGATACTGCTTCACAGACGGCTTCCGGTGAATATTCCCCCCGAAATCCAGGCTTTTACAATCGTTTTCGCGTTTGCTGCCGTGTTTCTGGGTGAAGTGCGCATGTTCTACGAGCGGATTTGGTGGTGGGACATCGCCCTCCATTTTAATTCCGGTATGCTCCTCGGCCTTCTCGGCTTTTTACTCGTCTTCATCCTCAATGAGGATGAGCGGATTGATGTCCATCTGCATCCACAATTCGTTGCCTTTTTTTCGTTTTTGTTTGCCGTGGCCATGGGCGCCATCTGGGAAATATTCGAATTCTCCATGGATCAACTCTTTGGGACCAACATGCAGAAGCCAATGCGCGGCGATTTGTCGGGGCTGACAGACACGATGTGGGACCTGATCGTTGACACGCTGGGGGCCTTGGGAGTTTCCCTGCTCGGCTGGTGGTACATGAAACAACGGAAACGTTCGTTCATTGAAACACTCGTACAGCGATTTGTCGAGAAAAATCCCCGATTCTTTGCCCCTCGCTAGAATGGCGGGACCCGGGGGAAAGATTTCAAAAAATCGGTACGTTTTGGGAAAATCATTCAGAAAAATCAAAACCCCGCGATTCGTCGAAACGAACCGCGGGGCTTCCAATTGAGCCGGCGACGACCTACTCTCCCACCCAGTTACCCGGGCAGTACCATGGGCGCTGGTGGGCTTAACGACCGTGTTCGGAATGGGAACGGGTGTGACCCCACCGCTATAGCCACCGGCAAAAACCTGTGACAGCGAACGCAAGGATAACGCAAACAACCGCATTTCAAGCGCGTGATGATGGCGCGGCACGCCTATTGCCCACGTGCCGCAATGTTAGGCCAAGCCTCACGAGCGATTAGTACTGGTAAGCTGAACGCCTCACAGCGCTTACACCTCCAGCCTATCAACCACGTAGTCTTCATGGGCTCTTCAGTGACCCGAAGGTCATGGGAGATCTTATCTTTGGATGGGTTTCGTGCTTAGATGCTTTCAGCGCTTATCCCTTCCGGACATAGCTACCCGGCGCTGCCACTGGCGTGACAACCGGAACACCATAGGTCCGTCCACCCCGGTCCTCTCGTACTAAGGGCGGATTCCTTCAAATCTCCTGCGCCCGCGATGGATAGGGACCGAACTGTCTCACGACGTTCTGAACCCAGCTCGCGTGCCACTTTAATCGGCGAACAGACGAACCCTTGGGACCTGCTTCAGCCCCAGGATGTGACGAGCCGACATCGAGGTGCCAAACCTCCCCGTCGATGTGAACTCTTGGGGGAGATCAGCCTGTTATCCCCGGCGTACCTTTTATCCGTTGAGCAACGGCCCTTCCATACGGAACCGCTGGATCACTAAGCCCTACTTTCGTACCTGCTCGACGTGTGTGTCTCGCAGTCAAGCTCCCTTATGCCTTTGCGCTCGACGCATGATTTCCAAACATGCTGAGGGAACCTTGGGGCGCCTCAGTTACTCTTTGTGAGGCGACCGCCCCAGTCAAACTACCCACCAGACACTGTCCCCCGCCCGGCTTCACGGGATCGGGGTTAGAATTCCATTTTAATCAGGGTGGTATTCCAAGGTTGGCTCCACCGAGGCTAGCGCCCCAGCTTCGACGCCTCCCACCTATCCTATACAAACTAAAACAAAATCCAATATCAAGTTGTAGTAAAGGTGCACGGGGTCTTTCTGTCCTATCGCGGGTAACCAGTATCTTCACTGGTAGTGCAACTTCACCGGGCCCCTCCTCGAGACAATGCTCAGATCGTTACGCCATTCGTGCAGGTCGGAACTTACCCGACAAGGAATTTCGCTCGATTGCTCTTATCTGTTTCCAGAAAAGTCGGACTTTATCTTGAGTCTGCTCGGTTCATCCGGGCCGCGATGCGCCTAATCTCTGCGACGCCTTCCGCGGTCAGATGTCCGCCCGCCTCCATTAAGCGGAGAATACGCCTGAACTTGATGAAGTCCACGTGCTTCTTCGTCTTCAGCGGGTGCTTGATGAAGAATGGAACGATGCGCTCCAGAAGGTCCTTCTGGCCGCGCACTCTGTAAGCCATCCGGTCGTCGTGATTCACGCGAACCACGCCACATCCGAAATAGGCCTTGAGCGCGTGGAGGATCTGAACATCCCGCTTGGGTTGCACGACCGTGAATTCCGGAAGAATCTGGTATTTCACGGACATGTCCTCATGCGGATTGATCCCCACATAGAAACAACCTTCGCCATCCACAAAACCTGCTATCCATTGTGCATCAAGTCTCATAGCAACACTCCCGAACGTAAAGTCTCTGAGGGTTCCTGGCGCAAACCAGGCCTTCCCTGCGGATTGTCCCCATGTCCGCCGGATTTTTACTGCCGCATTCATCGGCGAGTACCGGGCGGTTTTTGAGGAGTTTCCCGCATATGGTTCAGTTTTACTAAGGCTAGCGAATCGTTAACCTTAGGACCGTTATAGTTACGGCCGCCATTAACCAGGGCTTCGGTTCAAAGCTTCGCAATAACGAATTATCGCTAACTTCTCCCGTTAACCTTCCGGCATTGGGCAGGCGTCAGTCCCTATACGTCGTCTTACGACTTAGCAGAGACCTGTGTTTTTGTTAAACAGTCGCCTGAGCCACTTAACTGCGACTCCAGCCAGCTTACGGGGCAAGCCCTTCACCGGCCAAAGCACCCCTTCTTCCGAAGTTACGGGGCTAATTGGTCGAGTTCCTTAAGGAGAGTTCACCCGAGCGCCTTAGAATACTCTTCTCATCCACCTGTGTCGGTTTACGGTACGGACACCGGCCACCTCGCTAGAGGGTTTTCTTGGCAGTGTGGAATCGGACAATCCGCTTCACCCGAAGGATCCACGTCCCTTTACGCCTCGGAGTTATGCCGCCCGGATTTGCCTGGACGGCCTCCTGCACGCTTAGACCACCATCCGTCAGATGGCTGCCCTATCCTCCTGCGTCGCCCCATCGCTCAAACGGTGACACGGTGGTACAGGAATCTTTGTGCCTGTTTTCCATCGCCTACGCCTGTCGGCCTCGGCTTAGGTTCCGACTAACCCCGTCCGGATTAACCTTGTACGGGAACCCTTGGATTTTCGGCGGACAGGTTTTTCACCTGTCTTTTCGTTACTGATGCCAGCATGATCGCTTCCATGCAGTCCACGCGTCCTCTCGGTCACGCTTCTACCCGGCATGGAATGCTCCCCTACCGCTCCGCGTCTAGCGCGAAGCCCGTAGCGTCGGTACCCGGCTTAGCCCCGTTGAATTTTCGGCGCATAATCACTCGACCAGTGAGCTGTTACGCACTCTTTGAATGAATGGCTGCTTCTAAGCCAACATCCTGGTTGTCTATGCGACTACACATCCTTTACCACTTAGCCGGATTTAGGGACCTTAGCTGACGGTCTGGGCTATTTCCCTCTCGACCACGCAACTTATCTCACGTAGTCTGACTGCCGTAGTTCCATTGGCGGTATTCGGAGTTTGATCGGGTTCGGTAGTCTGGTGAGACCCCTAGCCCGTTCAGTGCTCTACCCCCGCCAATTACCGTACGACGCTAGCCCTAAAGCTATTTCGGGGAGAACCAGCTATTTCCGAGTTTGGTTGGCCTTTCACCCCTATCCACAGCTCATCCAAGGCATTTTCAACTGCCACTGGTCGGGGCCTCCATCTCCTTTTACGGAGACTTCACCCTGGCCATGGATAGATCACCCGGTTTCGGGTCTACTCCGTGCAACTGTGCGCCCTATTCAGACTCGCTTTCGCTTCGACTATGGACCATAAGCCCTTCATCTCGCTGCACAGAGTAACTCGCTGGCTCATTATGCAATAGGCACGCGGTCAGACTGTCCGCTTGCGCGGACATAGTCCTCCCACTGATTGTAGGCATGCGGTTTCAGGTACTATTTCACTCCCCTTTCGGGGTGCTTTTCACCTTTCCCTCACGGTACTGGTTCACTATCGGTCACCGAGTAGTACTTAGCCTTAGGAGATGGGCCTCCCGGATTCACACGGGGTTTCACGTGACCCGCGCTACTTGGGAACACGAATGGGAAGTCCAACCCTTTTCGCCTACCGGACTATCACCGTCTATGGTCGCGCTTATCCAGCGCGGTTCGGCTAAAGGTTGGATTGGTAACTTCCCCGGAGCTCCGTAACGCTCCGGCATCGCGTCCCGCGACCCCACAAGCACAACGACTACGGTCTATGACATACTTGTGGTTTAGGCTGTTCCGCGTTCGCTCGCCACTACTAGCGGAGTCGAGATTTTCTTTCTTTTCCTCGGGGTACTGAGATGTTTCAGTTCTCCCGGTTCGCCTTCCCGGCCTATGTATTCAGCCGGAAATCGCCTGGGTTTGCCAGGCGGGGTTGCCCCATTCGGAGATCCACGGGTAGCTTGCTTCCAGCAAACCGTGGCTTATCGCAGGTAACTACGTCCTTCATCGCCTCTCGGTGCCAAGGCATCCACCGCACGCCCTTAGTAGCTTGGCTCAAAAACCGTAATAACACCGCTTCCCTCGCGGAAAGCAGGTGAGATTGGGTATTACCAATGCGCTTCTAAGTGCAAGTTGCCTTTTGTTACCCTTGCATTCAACTGTCAAAGACCTATGCGCCAGCCGCATTCCGCAGCCGCGCGAAAACCATCGCGCTCATCGCCGGGCCGTCCGCCCATCCCTGGTGGAGATGAACGGGATCGAACCGTCGGCCTCAGGCTTGCAAAGCCCGCGCTCTCCCAACTGAGCTACATCCCCGGCGCGTCGGATCCCTTCGGGCCGCACACGCTCACGGTGTAGGTTGGTGGGCCCGAGTAGAATCGAACTACCGACCTCACGCTTATCAGGCGTGCGCTCTAACCATCTGAGCTACGGGCCCATGCCGGTAAGCGTTTGGCGGTCCGCCCTCTGAACGCTGAATACGGTGCATGTTGGACGCCATGCCTGTGCGTCGACCTCCGGCCATGCCCATGGGCACGCCGGTATGGTTACTCCTTAGAAAGGAGGTGATCCAGCCGCACCTTCCGGTACGGCTACCTTGTTACGACTTCATCCCCCTCACCAAGCACACCTTCGGCGCCTCCCTCCCTTGCGGGTTGGGCCAGCGACTTCGGGTGCACCCGACTCGGGTCATGTGACGGGCGGTGTGTACAAGGCCCGGGAACGTATTCACCGCGCCGTGGCTGATGCGCGATTACTAGCGATTCCGACTTCATGGAGTCGAGTTGCAGACTCCAATCCGAACTGAGACCGGCTTTTTGGGATTAGCTCCACCTCGCGGTATTGCGTCCCTTTGTACCGGCCATTGTAGCACGTGTGTAGCCCCAGGCGTAAGGGCCGTGATGACTTGACGTCGTCCCCACCTTCCTCCGGCTTATCACCGGCAGTCTTCCTAGAGTGCCCGGCCGAACCGCTGGTAACTAGGAACAAGGGTTGCGCTCGTTGCGGGACTTAACCCAACATCTCACGACACGAGCTGACGACAGCCATGCAACACCTGTCTCCGCGTCCCCGAAGGGAACCCCTGCTTTCACAGGGTAGCACGGGATGTCAAGCCTGGGTAAGGTTCTTCGCGTTGCCTCGAATTAAACCACATGCTCCACCGCTTGTGCGGGCCCCCGTCAATTCCTTTGAGTTTCAGTCTTGCGACCGTACTCCCCAGGCGGTGCACTTAATGCGTTAGCTGCGGCACAGAAGGGGTCGATACCTCCTACACCTAGTGCACAACGTTTACGGCATGGACTACCAGGGTATCTAATCCTGTTCGCTCCCCATGCTTTCGAGCCTCAGCGTCAGTATCGCGCCAGAAAGCCGCTTTCGCCACCGGTGTTCCTCCAGATATCTACGCATTTCACCGCTACACCTGGAATTCCGCTTTCCTCTCACGAACTCGAGTAAGGCAGTATCCAAAGCACTTCCGAGGTTAAGCCCCGGGCTTTCACTTTGAACTGACCAAACCGCCTGCGCTCCCTTTACGCCCAGTTATTCCGAACAACGCTCGCAACCTCCGTATTACCGCGGCTGCTGGCACGGAGTTAGCCGTTGCTTATTCCTGAGGTACCGTCAAGCCGGGGGCATTTCCTACCCCGGATGTTCTTCCCTCAGAAAAGAGTTTTACGACCCGAAGGCCTTCGTCACTCACGCGGCATGGCTGGATCAGGCTTTCGCCCATTGTCCAATATTCCCTACTGCTGCCACCCGTAGGTGTCTGGACCGTGTCTCAGTTCCAGTGTGGCCGATCAACCTCTCAGCTCGGCTACCCATCAAAGCCTTGGTGGGCTATTATCCCGCCAACTAGCTAATGGGGGGCGGACTCATCCTTCGGTGGAGCCTTGCAGCTCCTTTCTTTGCCGGAACCCGAGTCCCGGCAACCACATGCGGTATTAGCGGCCGTTTCCAGCCGTTGTCCCCCGCCGAAGGGCAGATTATCCACCTGTTACTCACCCGTTCGCCGCTTTATTCACCCTTGCGGGTCTTAATCGCGCGACTTGCATGTATGAAGCCTGCCGCCAGCGTTCGTTCTGAGCCAGGATCAAACTCTCCGATAAAAATCTCACGAAAGGCCAAACGGCTTCGCCGTCCACGCCTCCCGCTTGGAAACGAGTTTGACTCCCTGCAATTGTGTTACAGGAATGTCTTGGGGTATGCGAGAACCAAAATTCTCGCACTCACACAAGTATGGTGTTTTCAACATACACCGTATTCAATTTTCAAAGAGCACCGACTCTACCCGCGCCAGACACAAAATCACCAGCGCCGCTCAACCTACCTCGGCGCTAGTTGTTCCAGCGCTCTGCCGGGCGATTCGCTCCTAACCGGGGAAGTATGTTACCACATCTTCGACGTCTTGTCAACCCCCCTGTTTCCAGCAGGGCCGCCGTCCGTCCACGCAACATCTTCTCCGCGTCAGGAGCAAATACAATAGCACAAAGAAACCCATTTGTCAAGACTTTTTTTCTGTCCCGAATACAGACCCCGAAACACCCGATCGGCGCTATGCTGTAGAACACATAGATATACTATTTTATTGTATATTTATTCTATTGTAGAAATGCCCAAGCGAAAAGGACGCAAGGAACATCGGCGATATTCCCCGCGGGCGCGCCCTGACTGAAGCCCCCGGCGCCCCTCTTGTCCTTCATGCCCTTGCGCGCTTGTCGTAAACGCGCGGCCCGCAATGCCGCCGGGGCAAGAGCCGCTATCAGGAACAAATGCGTCTTTCCCGGTGAAAAGAACGAAAAAACACCCTTGAAAAAAGGGTTTCCACGAACCGTTTATATCCAACAAACAAGTACATAATATTACTGTCGTACCACTTCATTATGAACGGGATGTACTTTCCTTGTTGGCGGATGGCTCCTTGGGCGTCCCGGCTTGGACGGGCGCTTTCTTCGCCTGCTGCACAGCCACGGCGTTTTGCGCAAAAGCCCAGCCGAACCAGACGATTCCGCCGGCGGCCACGCCGGCCAGGAGGGCGATGGCGATTACAGCATTCATGGTTGGGGCTCCTTTTCCGTGTACTCGTGTGGCACCAGCGGCGGCGCGTTTTTCACGGGCGGCGCGGGCGGTTCGCGGGACTCGATATTTTTTCGCATCGCCTCGATCTCTTCGCGCATGCGGATCAAATCCTGCCGCAGCGTTTCGTTGGTTTCGCGCAACGACTCGATCGCCTTGGCCATGGAGGCCGTTTCTCGCGCCAGGTCGGACAGGACCGCATCGCGTTCGGCCGGCGGCTTCGGGACCGAAACCGGCGCCGGCTTTTCCCCGGTTTCCGACGGGGCAGGTTCCGCCTCAATCAAGCGCAAATCGTCAAACCATGCGCACCCGGCGCCGCGAATGACGCATCGAACGACGATAAAATCCGTGTCCGGGGGAACCGTCAAACGGACCGCCACCGATTTCCAATCCGATTCCCCTTGCACGGGCATGGCGTCGCCGGTGCTGGCGACACGCAACACGCCCCATGGATCTTTGCGCCAGCATTGGACCCAGATGGAGGCATTGGCCGAACCAGCCGTTTTGACACGCCCCCCCGCGACGACCGACCGACCTGCCGCAACCGGAGAAACATTCTGGCTCCAGTTGTTACAAGGATCCTTGGCGTAGGTGTCGGGATTACGCAACCATGCGGCGTATGAACCCTCCGCAACCGTTTGAGTATCCAAGCGGCCTTCCGCGGCCGGTTCCGGTTGGACAAAAAGATTCCAATGGACGGGTTTGCCGCCGTCCACCTCTTCAAAACCGCCATTTTTCAGCAGGTTTTCTTCTCCGGCCGCGAAACCGGCGGCCATCGCCGCCATCCCCGCGACCGCCAGAATCCGCCGAATGCCCGCCGGTAGTACCATGATTCAGTTGACACGCAATCCCTGAAGCCGAAGTTTGAGATCCTTTGCGCTGGTCGCGTTCATCAACGCGATCTCGGCGGTAATTTTCCCGGCCTTATACAGATCATAAAGGGCCTGATCGAAAGTCTGCATGCCGTATTGATCGTGCCCCTCTTCGATCAATTTCACGATATCCTTGAAACTCTTGCCCTGTTCGATAAACTCCCGGATGGTCCGGTTTCCCACAAGGATTTCCGCCGCGACACAACGCCCCGTGGCACTGGCCAGTGGCACGATGCGCTGGGAGACAACAGCCCGAAGCACACTCGCAAGTTGTTTTCTAATTTGAAGTTGCTGATGAGGCTCGAAAAAGTCAATGATGCGGTTCAGCGTCTCCACGGCATCCACGGTATGCAAAGTGGAAAACACCAAGTGGCCGGTTTCCGCCGAGGCCAAGGCCGTCCGGACCGTTTCCGCATCGCGCATTTCCCCGATGAGTATCACGTCCGGATCCTGCCGCAAGGCCCCGCGAAGCGCATTCGCAAACGACAAGGTGTCGTGTCCTACTTCTCGCTGCGTGATGATGGCCGTCTTGTCCTGATGCACGAATTCGAGTGGATCCTCCACCGTAATCACATGCACGGGCAATTTCTCGTTGACTTCATTAATCATGGCCGCAAGCGTGGTGGATTTCCCGCTGCCGGTCGGCCCTGTAACCAATACCAACCCGTTTTTTCCCGTACAGATTTTCCGAAGCACCGGCGGAAGGCCCAGTTCGTCTATCGTCTTGATCTGCAATGGGATAAGACGCATGACAATACGCGTATCGCCATCATCCCGGCATACATTGACCCGGAATCGCGCAATGCCCTCGTACATATAGGAGCAATCCAAATCCATGACTTTCTGAAACTTGGCGATATCGGACGGCGAAGCAATGACACCGAGAAGTTCCATCATGCGATCCTCGGTTAGCGGCTCGTCGTCAAGCCGCCGCAAATCGCCGTCAACCCGATAGATAGGCGGATTGCCCGTCTTCAAATGGATATCGGACGCGCGCTGCTCGAGCGCCCCCCGCATCAATTGCTCCATGGACATCGGCATGACCAACCCTCCGATTGGTAAGGATTCATGCAACTAGCTTCCGCTGGTCTGAATCGTCAGTGTCGTGGCATCGTCAGTGGAATGGATGATAACCGTCAATTGTCGTTCCCCTTTCGTAAAGGAAATCATTTGCATGGGGGCCGGGGTGGTCTGCGTTACGTTTTGCGATTCGGTCCACCCCTGTCCGGCGAGTTCTTTTTTATAATAAGCCCCGACGGTCTCCACGGGATCCTTGGTGCGCGCCTGCACCATGTAGGTTTTCGCTTCGACATCTTCCGCTGAAACGAGAATCTCGGCGCCCGCGTAGACCGGTATATCCTTTGGGAAATTCTCCGGCACTGTTGCGCCCGGGCCGATGACCGACTTCGCTCCTTCGGATTGGCTTGTGACCGTCGTCTGGCCGTCCTGGGTCGAAACGCTCACTTGTTCGGTCCCCTCCTGCGAGACGATTTTCACCGATCCGCCCTGCACGTCCACTTCGGCCTTGGCTTCCTTGCCCATTTCCGTTTGAATGGCCTTTTCCGCGGCTTTTTCCGCGGCCTTTTCGACCACCTTCTCGGTCGTCTTGCCGCAACCAACCGCCCAGACAAGAATCACCGCACCTAACAGCCACGACATTCGCATTGCGCCATCCTCCTTCATAACCCGATTTTCACATTCCAGACTTCGGGGATCGGGACATTGAAACCCGGCGCCTGGAACATTTCATGTCACATCAGCCTCTTAATTGGTTTTCCCTCGACGATGATATTCGATCCGCTGATTTTCAACGTCGTGGTTTTGGTCTGGCCCATCGCCGTCGCCGTTACGGTCAGGTCGGGACCTTTGACCGACCATGTGCCTTGAATGGTCCCGATAATGGAACTATCGGTCTCCGCGACGGCTTTCCCCCCGGCCAACAACGTGACACGCGCCTTGATGCCTGAAATGGTCAATTCCCACTGCGAATTGGTCAGGCTGGCCTCGGTCAATAAGGGCGGTTCAAGTTTTACCGGCGGCGCATTGGGTTTTTCACCCTTTACCGGCGCAATCGTCTCGGCTTCGCCGGCTCTTTCTTTCTTCGCCATTTGTCCCAGATAGGGAACGCCGACAAACAGTATCAACGCAAAGAACAAGGCAAGTTTTTGATGATCCGTCACGTTCGCATACCTCGTTTTGCTCCCAAGCGATATTACCTTACCACAACCGCCGGCGTTTACGCCAGAAAAAGCCGTCCCGCTCGGTGGAAAACCTCACGCTTTTACCGCCACGATAAGCAATACGCTCGCCCATCTCCGGGGAACCATCCACGCGTCGCCCGCCGCGATCACACAGGCAACGGTATTCACGAAGGCCCACAAGGGCGCCAACCAACGCCAATAATCCGGATGTGGTTTGGCGGAAGGACTGGCCGGGATAGCCGAAGCGGATCGGCTGCTGCCCGGATCGTTTATCTTGCCCATTTTCTCCATTCCGTCCACGCTCGAAGATCGCCGCCTTGCCCATATTTCAAAACATCGCACGGCCAGACTCATGACGAGTTTCTCAAAAGGGCCCAGTACTTTTTCCGTTTGGACTATTGCGAATCCGGCCCCGGCCAGCCGTTCGGCCATGTCGGACTCGTCGTACCGCCGCCAATGTCTCACATAGCGATCGTCCACGCCGAAATAATCGCGGCGGTGCGGAAACGTCAGGATCAGCCTTCCACCGGGCCGCAAGACGCGCGCCAGTTCGTGCAGTGCGGCGCGGTCGTCTTCGATATGTTCGACGACTTCGGAGGCGATTGCGTGGCTGAATACCCCGGAGGCAAACGGTAGGCGCGTGGCATCGGCGGCGGCATGCCGCCCCTGCGGCGTAAGCACCCTCAATACGGCGCATGCGGAGGGCGACAATTCAGAATAGACGACCCGGCCGTCCCCGGTGATAATGGGCGATATGCCGCTGCCCACTTCCAGGATGAGCGACGGGGTTTCGTCGCGAAACACGCGTTCCACGGCTCTTTTGCGCAATCTATAATTATAAAGATGATTTTTAAGCGCGACATATCCCTCGTTCTCGAAAAAATCCTGGAAGCGGTTTCGGTTTTCAAGAGGGTGCGTCACGTCGGCCGAATCCCGGAGGATGGAAACAATTTCGAGGAAATGATCCCCATTTTCGCAAGCCGAAACGTTACCGCCGTTTTCAGGCAACCGATCCCGTAGGCGATACTGCGCCGCAGATTGATGGACGATGCCTCCGCAAAGTATTTCGTAGGACATGTCACCTCGCCGATGGCGTATCCAGCCCACAAAATTTGCGCAATCATCTGATTGTCGAACACAAAATCGTCCGAGTTCCAGCTTAAATCCAGATTTTCGAGGAGTTCGCGGGAAAAGGCGCGATAGCCCGTGTGATATTCGCTGAGTTTCGCGCCTAAGAGCACATTTTCCACGAACGTCAACGCCCGGTTGGCGATGTATTTCCAGACGGGCATCCCTCCTTGCAGCGCGTGCCCGCCCAAAATCCGCGAACCGAGCACGCAGGGATACAGCCCGTTTCCAACCAGACAGGCCATCGCGGGGATCAATTGCGGCGTGTACTGGTAATCGGGATGGACCATGATGACAATGTCCGCGCCAAGTTCGAGGGCCAGTTTGTAGCAGGATTTCTGGTTGCCGCCGTATCCGCGATTCTTCGGATGAGCCAGCACGGTCGTCCGGGGCAGCGTCTGCGCAATCGCCACCGTGTCGTCCTTGCTGGCATCATCCACCAACACCACCTCGTCCACGACCCCCTGCGCCATCACCTCCTCATAGGTCCGGCGGAGCGTGGCCGCGGCGTTGTAGGCCGGCATGACAACCACCACTTTTTTGCCCGCGAACATCGCATTACCCCGTCTTGCGCGCGTGCGCAAGCACTTTTTTGAGGGCCTCGACCACTTCATGCACGTTCTTGTCGGTCATCCCCGGATGCAACGGCAGCGACAACACCTCGTACGAGGCCGCCGTCGCTTCGGGTAAATCTTCGGGGCGCATGCCGAGCGCTTCGCGATAGTAACGGTGCAGGTGCAGCCCGAAGAAATTGATCGCGGTGCCGATGTTTTCGCGCCGCAGCGCCGCGGCGAGTTCGTCGCGCGTCTTTATCAGGCGATCGAGCCTGAACCGGATGATGAACAAATGCCAGGCGTGATCCGACTCGTCGGACGTTTCCGGCAGCCGGATTTCGTCAACGCCTTCCAAAGCGGTGCGGTACATGTGGGCAAGCCGCCGCCGCGCCGCCTTGAACTGGGCGAATTTCTTGAGTTGTTCGACGCCCATCGCCGCGCCGACGTTTCCCAGCAGGTACTTGTAGCCGGGTTCGACGACCTCGGAAGGATGCGCGACGGCGCTGCGACCATAACGTTCCCAAGCGGTATCCGCCATGCCGTTCGCGGCCAGCATGCGCAGCCGTGCGGCCATGTTCGCATCCTTGACGGTGATGGCGCCGCCTTCCATGGTCGTGATGTTCTTGATCGCGTAGAAACTGAAACAGGTGTATTCGCTGTATGCGCCGATGGGCGTTCCCTTGTACGCCGCGCCCAGCGCGTGGGCCGCATCCTCGACGACCGGAATCCCGTGCCTGCGGCCAATCGCATGAATCGCGTCGAGATCACACGGAAGTCCCGCCATGTCCACGGGCATAATCACGCGGGTACGCGGGGTAATCGCGCGTTCCACGGCGTCCGGATTGATATTCAACGACCCGGGGCGGACATCCGCGAACACAACCTTCGCGCCCATGTTAAGAATCGTGTTGCCCGTCGAGGCCCACGTCAACGGCGATGTAATCACCTCGTCGCCCGGTTGCACGCCCAAGGCAACCAAACACAGGTGCAGCGCCGCGGTACACGACGAAACGGCTATCGCGTGCGGCGCGGCCACCGTTTCCGCGAAGGCTTTCTCGAAAGCCTGAACCTGCGGCCCGGAGGTCAGCCATCCACTGCGCAGCGCTTCGAGAACGGCGGCCTCTTCTTCTCCGCCCAGGCAGGGCCGCAACACGCTGACGAACCGCGCCGCAATCGGTTCGCCGCCTTCATCCACGGGCGTCGCCAGCAATTTTTTCATCCGGCGCACGTTTGAGTATGCCTCGGCAAACGGGTCATCCGAGGCCCCCTCGATCGCCTTGCGCAATTCACCGATGCCATCCCCAATGCTGTATTCCGAATGGAATCCTACGACGTCGCGGATTTTGCCAAACCGCACGCGGTACGTACGAAGATCATCGTCATCTTTCGCCACTTCAATCTCGACGGAGCCGATGGCTTCCGCGACCTGCCGGGCCAGATCGAGGATCCGGCAATTGAGCGCATCGGCGCCCACGTTGAAAATCTGCCCCGAAACGTCATCGCCGGAGGCTTCAAGAAGCAGGATCACGGCACGCGCGGCATCGCGCACATGGATGAACGGCCGCCATTGTCCACCGCCCCCAAGCACCTTGATCCCGCCCGTACGCAAGGCCGTCGCCACCATGTGATTGACCGCCACGTCGAAACGCATCCGCGGAGAACAGCCGAACATCGTCGCCGTGCGCGCCACGACCGGCTCGAAGAATGCGCTTTTCATGCCCAACACGATGCGTTCGCCTTCGAGTTTGCTGGCCCCGAACGCCGACACGGGATTCGGCGGGCTTTCCTCGTCGAGCACGTCGAACACGCCTTTTCCATAGACGTTGCACGACGAAGCGAACACAAAACGCCGCACCCCCTGCTGCACGGCTTTCTTGGCCAGTTCGCGCGTGCTTTCGACATTGACATCGTGGGTCATGTCGTGATCGAGATCGCAGGACGGATCGTTTGAAAGACTCGCCAAATGGACAATGGCCTCGATTCCGTCCAGCAAGCCGGGCGCCTCCTGAAGCCGCCGGATATCGCCGCGCACGATCTCGCATGCCGGGTGATCCTTGACGGCCCCCAGCGAATCCTCCCCGAAGCAAAACCGGTCGAACACACGAACGGAATGCCCATGGCCGAGCAACAACGGAACCAGCGACGAACCCAGGTAACCGGCTCCGCCCGTCACCAATACGCGCATACACTTTCTCCTTGCCGGATACCCATAAGGTCATCCGCATCCGGACCGCTTCCGTGAAAAACACCACACGCGCCGCGTGTGCCCACACGTTTGCCTTTTCCATTTGTCCCGTCATTATAGCACCCCGCTTTTATCCCGTTTAATTTCCCGGCCAACCAAACTCAAGACCTTATGAATGTCTGAAAAGAAAAGGCCTTTCCATGCGCCTCGGAGCGTGTACGAAAAGGGCGTAGGACAGACTGTCCAGCCTGTCGGTCCTTGTAAGATTTCCGTTTTCGGGAATGACAGACTGGACAGTCTGTCCTACGTTCAGCTCCCGATGGACATTCCGTACACGCTCTCAGGCAAGGCACTGTTTCAATGCCGCTTCAAGGTCGGGATATTGAAACGCAAAACCCGCACCCAAGAGACGGGCGGGTTCAACGCGCTGGCTGGACAGCAAAAGCGCATCGGCCATTTCACCCAAGGCAAGCCGGATGGCAAACGCCGGGACAGGAATAATAGCGGGACGGTGAAGAATGCGGCCAAGAGTTTTTGTAAATGCTGAATTGGCAACAGGATGCGGCGACACAATATTGACGGGTCCGGAAAGCGACTCATTGTGAAGGAGCAATCGAATCGCAGCGACCAGATCATCTATGGCGATCCAGCTCATGTATTGGCGGCCGTTTCCAACGATGCCGCCCATTCCCAGCCTGAACGCGGGCAGCATCGCCCGCAATGCGCCGCCCGCGCCGCTCAATACCATGCCGAAACGCAGATTGACGACGCGGATGCCTCGATCGGAAGCAGGGTGCGTTGCGGTTTCCCAAGCCTGGCATACCTCGGCGAGGAAACCCGTCCCCGGTCCGCTCGTTTCGGTCAGCCGTTCGTCACCCCGGCTGCCGTAAAAGCCGATGGCCGAGGCGCACAGAAACGTCTTGGGCGGATTGGCCGCGTGCAACAGGGCCTGGACCACGCATTCCGTTGACTTGACGCGGCTGTCGCGGATGCGCGCTTTGCGTGCGGCGGACCAGCGTCCCTGCGCGATATTCTCACCGGAAAGATGCACCATCGCATCGGCCTTGTCGAGAATGCACGGATCCAATTCTCCCGCTTCGGGGTTCCAACATGCGACGCCAGACGTTTCCGGACGATGCGCCCGCACCAGCCGCACCACCTCATGACCGGCGGCCATCTGATCTGCTACCAGAGCGGTCCCTATCAGCCCCGACGCGCCCGATACGATGATTTTCATAGGCTCATCACTTTCGTATTGTAATGACGACAATCAATTCGCCCTGATCGAGTTTGACCCCGCGCAATTTCACCTGGCGTCCCGCCCCGGCAATGACAGTCGTATTGATCGCATTCACGGAAACGCCGCCGGTTTCCGGTTTTCGCGTCATGTGCAGGCGGACATTCAGGCGCACTTGGTCGTGCGGTTCTTTCGAGAGGGGCCGCAGGTACAGCCTGTGCCGATCCGTCAGGGGAACGATCGTATCCTCGTTGAAAGGCGCCTGGATATTCGCCGCATCGAGACGGCGATAGGTGTTGTAGGGCAAATCCTCGAGAGCGGCCTTTACGCTTTCGAGTCCGCCTTCATACAGTTTGCCGGAGCGGGGTTCGTCGAGCGCGTGTATCGCCACGACGTCCACTCTGACGGGCGGAGGGCCCGTCGAGGGCATTGCGGGTGGCGCGCTCAGCGCGCATAGAACCAGCAGGGCCGCTACCATACATCGTTGTCCCGCGAAACCACCCAGACGGTGGTCACGCCGCTGTTCGAGGCATAGGTGGTCACCGCAGCCTCTTCAATTTCCGTCGAAGCCGATTCGACGACCGGCGGCCCGGGCATGGTCAGTCTCTCGTAGGTATACACCGAGCCGCCGAGAACGATCAGGATGGCTGCGGCCACGGGGAGCAGTTTCCATGCCCAGTTCCAGCGCGGACGCCGGTCACGCCGCTCGCGGATGCCTTCCATGAAGGCTGAAAAGCGCGTATCGCCGATGGTTTCCGCCTGTGCGACGGCCGCAACGCCGTTCCGGAGCATCCGCAACCGGCGCTCATGCGCCCGGCACACCGGACAGGAGGCCAGATGTGTGGCAACCTCGACCGGATTGGACGCTTCCCCGTCCACCCAGCGTTCCACATTTCGCATCCAACGACATTCAGCCATGGTTCGAATCCTCGCTGAAGCCCGCCTCGGCGAGCTTGTCTTGCAATTTGCGCCGCGCGTGATGCAGCCGGCTCATGACCGTGCCGATCCGGCAACGCATCGCGCGGGCCATTTCCTCGTAACTCATTCCCTCGTATTCGCGCAACACGAACGCGAGCCGATGCTTGTGCGGGAGCGTTTCAAGCGCCCGTTCGATGGCCAAGCCGAGTTCACGCGCCTCTGCGGCGTGGTCGGGCTCGCCCGCCGAAGCCGCGCGTTCAAACCGGATACCTTCGTCCAGCGGTACGAACGGCGCACGGCGTCTTCGTAGGTGGTCGCGGCATTGGTTGGCGGCGATGTGCATGATCCATGTCTTGAACTGTGCCTCCCCACGAAAACGCCACAGCGCGCGATATGCCTTGATAAACACTTCCTGTGAAACGTCCCATGCCTCTTCACGGTCGTGTAGGAAGCGACACACCAGCCGGTAGACATCGTTCCGATGCCTTCGCACCAGTTCCTCGAACGCCGCGTCGTCACCCTGGCGCGCATGGGCTACCAGAACGCCATCCGGCGCGCAACCCATTCCAACACTTGCAGTTCCCGGCAAATCGGCCATGGAACCATGATACACCAACGCCCTGTCGAGCAACACGCCCATCGGAGGCTCCTTATGTCATGAGTATAGACGCGGCGCCACGGGGAATATTCACCTTGATTTTGGCAAGCGGCTATTCGGAAGGGACAGGCGACGGTTTATGACGGCGGCGCCGAATATTCCTTGCGCAGGGCGTCGAGCGCCGCCTGAAAATCCGGGGGCGGCGGCACGGAAAAACACAGCCTTTCATGGGTAACGGGGTGCTCGAAACCGAGCCGTTCGGCATGAAGCGCCTGCCCGTCGAGACCGGCAAGCGCATTTTTTACTTGTTGGGAAACCGGCCACTTGCCGAAATCGGTGACGCCGTAGACCGGATCGCCAAGGACGGGCCGCCCGGCATAGCGCAAATGGACGCGGATCTGATGGGTTCGGCCGGTTTCAAGAACGAGTCCGACAAGCGACGCGACATGGAAACGTTCAAGGGTTTCAAACCGTGTAATCGCCTCGCGGCCCCGCACGCCGGTCACGGACATGCGCCCCGGATCGCTGAGACTCCGCCCGACGGGCACGTTGATGCGCCCGCGATCCTCCTTGAACTCGCCGCGGACGATTGCGAGATAGCGCCGGTCGAATGCGTGTTCGCGGACCTGTTTCCCAAGCCCCCGAAAAGCGGCGGATGACTTGGCCACGACCAGCAGCCCGGAAGTATGGCGATCGATCCGGTGGACGATGCCGGGGCGGTACGGATCGCCTCCGGCGGCGGCCATTTCAGGGCAGTGAAACATGAGCGCGTTGACGAGGGTTCCGGCGGAATGGCCCGGCGCGGGATGCACAACCATGCCCGAGGGCTTGTCAATGACGATTAGGTCGTCGTCTTCGTAAACGACGACCAACGGAATGTCTTCGGCGACAGGCCGCTCTTCGGGCGGAGGAGGCAATTCCACCACGACGGCGTCACCGGCGGAAACGGTTTTGCTGGCGCGCACGGCCGGTGCGTCGTTGACCGTAACGCGTCCCTCCTTGATCAATTTTTGCAGGAACGATCGGGATGCGTCTTCGATCGCCGCTGCAAGATAGACATCGAGACGTAACCCCTCGAATTCCGGGCCGACGATATCCTCAAACAACGCGCTCGTGCGCGCATTCTCAACCGATTTCGGCTGCACGGCGGAATCCCGGCGCAAGCGCCGTGTATGCGGCCTGGTATTCCTTGAAGCACCGCTCATAGAACCGCGCACGCTCCGCGTCAGGTTCGCAGATGTCCACCACGCGGATCGTGGCGTCGCACGCTTCCTCGACGCTGGAACACAATCCGGTTCCGGCCATGGCCAGCAACGCGGCCCCGTAGGCCGGCCCTTCGTCCACGTTGATGCGCACAAGCGGCACGTTGTTGATATCGGCTTGGATTTGCCTCCAAAGCGCGCTTCGCGCGCCGCCGCCGGAAGCGCGCACTTCTTCGATGGGCACACCCATTTCCCGGATGATTTCGAGACTGTCCCGCATGCCGAACGCGACGCCTTCAAGCACCGCGCGGGCCATGTGGGCACGGGTATGGCGCAGCGAAAGGCCGATAAACGCCCCCCTTGCGTACGGATCCTTGTGCGGGGTCCGCTCCCCTGTCAGATACGGCAGGAACGTCAGCCCCTCGGCCCCGGCGGGCACGCGCGCCGCCGCCCCGGCGATGTATTCGTAGGGATCGGCGCCGGTTTCCGCCGCGACGGCCTTTTCGCTTTGGCAAAGGGCATCGCGGAACCAGCGCAGCGATCCGCCCGCGCTCAGCATCACGCCCATGACGTGCCACTTGCCCGGTACAGAATGGCAGAAGGTATGCACGCGCCCCTGCGGATCAAGGCTAATCTCGTCCGCAAAGGCGAACACGACGCCGCTCGTGCCGACCGTCGAGGAAATGACGCCGCTTCGGACAATGCCGCAGCCGACACCACCGGCCGCCTGATCGCCGCCGCCCGCGATAACGGGAATGCCCGGAGGCAGACCGGTCGCCGATGCGACATCCGGTTTCAATGCGCCGGTGATCTCCGGGCCTTCAAAGGCGCGCGGCATGAAATCGGCGGGTATGTCGAGCAGGGACATCAATTCGCGATGCCATGTCCGGTTCCGGACATCGAACAGGAGCGTGCCGGACGCATCCGCCACATCCGTCGCAAATTCACCGGTCAACTCCAGGCGGATGTAATCCTTCGGCAGGAGAATTTTACAAACTTTCTCGTAGACGGCCGGTTCATTGTCACGAAGCCAGAGGATTTTCGGCGCGGTAAAACCCGTCAATGCCGGATTGCAGACCATCTGAATCAAGCGATCCGCGCCCACTTTCGCGGTGATGTCATCGCATTGCTTCGCCGTGCGTTGGTCGCACCAGAGAATGGCGGGGCGCAACACATCGTTGTTCGCATCCAAAAAGACCGATCCGTGCATCTGGCCGGTCAAGCCGATGCCCTTGACGTCTTTCGCTTCGGGACCCAGCGCATGGGCGAGTCGGGCGAGCGCCTCGAAGGCGGCGCGTTTCCAATCGGCCGGATCCTGTTCGGCCCAGCCCGGTTTCGGACTGTGCAGCGGATACTCGGCCAGCACCGAAGCCTTGACGGCCCCGGACTCGTTCACGGCCAGCGCCTTTGTGCCGCTGGTTCCGACATCCACACCGAGTAAAATATTCATGGCGACGATTCCTCCTGCTCTTGTTTCTTTGTCCGCAACTTCTGTGCATGGTACACAGAAGTTGCGGACAAAGAAATCATATCCTTGATTGAGGAATTTCGGCTAAGCCGCGTTAGGATATCGAAACGAGCCCCCCAAATCGAATCGGAACACAGAGAAAAGGCAGGACACGGGGACATGTCCTGCCGGAGTGTGAAATCCCTTGCGGGCAATTACATTTCCGAAGCGGCCGAGGCATTGCGCGCGATGGCTTTTGCCAGCTTGCGCCGCCGCTTTTCGCTCGGCTTTTCGTAATGCTTGGTTTCCTTGATGCGCTGCATGATGCCCTCTTTGTTGCACTTCTTCTTGAAACGGCGAAGCGCCTTCTCGAAGGGTTCATCCGGCTTAACACGAACCTTTGTCACGCGATCTAACCTCCCCTCCATTATAAAATACTATTACGACGAAAACCTTGTTTTCGCCCGTTTCGACCCGATGTTTTCAAGCGCGCGCCCAAGCGGGATTGACCGCCAACTCACGCCACAGGGTGAAATAGTACCATATTGTCCAAGTGCAAATCAATTTCACGACAGAGATCAAAGGGTGAAAGGTGAAGGGGGGGTAGGTGAAAGCAAAATCTCAAACTTTACAACCCATACCCCATACCCCAAATTCCAAACCCTAAGCATGCAGCCGCAAGCGGGGATTTTGGAAAAACTTGGATACGTCTACCCGGATAAACAAGGCGGGCCGCAACCGGAGTTACGGCCCTGTATCTTCACTCGCCGTCGTTTCCAACCGCGAGTTATTTTAGAGGCCCGGGACTGGCGTCCGAGGCCTCCGCGGAAGGAGAAACGCCACATGTGGCGCTGACCAACCCAATTGTACCACGAGGTCCCGGAAAACGCAAACAATCCGGCGAAAAAAAATTACAACATATTGAATTTCAAAGTCTTACGCGTTTGATTGCTTCTTGCCATTTTTGCATTTCTGCCACTCGTTCCGCATCGCTGATTTGGGGTAAAAAGGTGCGATCTTCCCGCCAAATACCGGCCAGCGCTTTTTGATCCGGCCAAAATCCGACGGCGAGTCCCGCCAGGAAAGCCGCACCAAGCGCCGTGGTCTCAATGACTTGCCCACGGACGACCGGGATGCCGAGGAAATCGGCTTGGCGCTGCATGAGAAGATTGTTGGCGGAGGCGCCACCGTCCACGCGCAGTCTGGGCATTCGCGTGGATGTGTCGGCTTCCATGCTTGCAATGACATCGGCGGACTGGAATGCAATGGATTCGAGTGCGGCGCGGACGATATGGGCCCGATTCGAACCGCGGGTCAGCCCGGCGACAAGACCGCGTGCGTGCATATCCCAATAGGGCGCGCCGAGACCGACAAAAGCCGGAACCAGATAAACACCGCCGGTGTCCGGAACCTGGGCGGCGACGGTTTCGCTTTCGGCGGCGCTGGCGATGAGACCGAGTTCGTCGCGCAGCCATTGTATGACAGCTCCGCCGATAAAAACGCTGCCTTCCAAGGCATATTCGACTTTGCCGTCCACTCCCCAGGCAATGGTGGTAAGAAGACCGTGGCGCGAATCAACGGGAACCGTCCCCGTGTTCATCAGGAGAAAACAGCCGGTGCCATAGGTGTTTTTCGATTCATAGGGTGCGAAAGCAGTCTGGCCGAAAAGGGCGCTCTGCTGATCCCCACACAAGGCAGCCACGGGAATTTCTCCTCCAAACAGCGAAGTCGAACCCATGACACCGCTGGATGGCATGACGCTGGGCAAAGTTTCGCGCGGGATTCCCAGCCGGGCCAAAATCGTTTCGTCCCAATCCAGGTTATGGATGTTGAAGATCATTGTCCTTGACGCGTTGGAGTAATCGGTGGCGTGAATGCCCGTCAGTTTATATAAAAGCCAACTGTCCATGGTGCCGAAGCAGAGTTCGCCGCGCACCGCCTTTTCCCGCGCGGCGGGGACATGGTCCAGAATCCATTTCATTTTCGTGCCGGAAAAATAGGCGTCAATGACCAGCCCGGTCCGCGCGCGCACATCCTCGGAAAGGCCTGCGGCCTTGAGTTCATCGCAGACCGCGGCCGTGCGTCGGCATTGCCAAACGATGGCATTGCAGAGGGGCCTGCCGGTAGCGCGATCCCACGCAACGGTCGTTTCCCGTTGGTTGGTGATTCCAATGGCGGCGACATCGGACGGCCGTAGGCCGGCCTTGGCCATGGCGGCCGCGGCGGTGTCCCGCTGGGTCCGCCAGATGGCTTCGGGATCGTGCTCGACCCAGCCGGGTCTTGGGTAGATTTGCTCAAAGGGTTCGGACGCGGCGGCGACAATGCCTCCGGCCTCGTCGAACACGATGCTCCGCGAACTGGTCGTGCCTTGGTCCAATGCAAGAATGAATTTTTTAGACATACGACATGGCCCTTCCCAAAAGTTCGTACTTGGAACGACTGGAATATATCATTCGATTTCCGCTTGCAGGTTCAACACCGGCGCATTGACCCCTCGCGCGGCCTGGAGGACGTCTTCCCGGCAGGTGAAAAGGATGATCTGGTTTTTTTCCGCGAGACGCGCCAGAAGTCGCAGCGCCTGATCGAGCCGCGTGTCGTCGTAATTGGCGAAAGGATCGTCGAGCAGCATCGGAATGCTCTCATCCAGTTCGCCGAGGCACTGGACCATCGCCAGCCGCAATGCCAAATAAATCTGGTCAACGGTCCCCTTGCTGAGCCGGCGCTCGGGGTCTTCCACAATCTGCCGGGTATGCGGGATGCGGACGCTGATTCGCAGTTCCCGGCTGACGAAGATTTCGTCGTAGGCGCCACAGGTGATTTCGCGCAAAAAGGATCCCGCAATGGCGGCCAAGCGCGGGGCCATGCGGGCATGCTTGTCGCGGGCAATTTCCTCGATAACGGCCATGGCGTGGCTCGCGGCTTCGAGTTCCCACTCAAGCGCGCGCACACGGTTTTCAATTTCGGCCCGCTCCTCTTCGATTTCACTGACTGGCCTGAGGGCGGCGGTGCGCTCGGCAAGCCGGATTTCCAGCGCATGGGATTCCTTTTCGACAGCGTCCAATTCCGCCTCGATATTCTGCCTGTCGGACGCAAGCGACTCCGCCGTGAACGGCGGCATGGGCGGCGGGGGGCCATCGGCCTCGACGGCGGCGCGAAGGTTTTCGAGGGAGCCGCCTTCCAGCAAACTGCCGAGTTGTTCCTGTAACAACGCCATGCTCTTGCGTAGTTCCTGATATTTTCGCGCGTCTTCCGCGCATCGCAGCCAATCATCGAAACAAGCGCAGCCTCCGGCTTCGAGCAAGCGGGCAAGGGCCTCCTCGTGTTTGGCACAATCGGCCTGTTCCTGATCGTGCCGCGCGGCCAAGTCGGCCGCCTGTTTTTCAAGCAGCGCAATCGCGCCACGCTTGCCTCGCACCTGCGCCATGCGGATCCGGTAGGAACGTAGCGCGAGCGAGACGTTGTCCTGCCGGCTTTCTTCCGGATAGCCGTTTTCACGCATGAGACGGCGGGCTTCAAGCGCCAGCGCGCGTTCCTCATCGCGTGCGGCATTGCGATCTTTGTGCAAACGTTCGAGTTCGGCATCGTGGCGCCGCAGAAGATCGCGCACATCATGCAGACGCCGCCGGGCATCACGATAGGCCCGGAAGCGCTCGAGGGCTCGGAGCGCCGCCGGTTCGATATCCTCTTCGGCGGAAGGCGTTTCGCCTAGGGACGCAAACGTGCGCACATAGTTTTGGAATAGGTCCGTTACGCGTTGTTCGGCCTCGGCCGTTTTGCGATCCTGTTTTTCCGCGGCTTCCCGCAGGGAATCGCGTTTTAAAAGATCCTCCCGATAGGTGTCGAATTTGCCTTCCAGTTCGCGGATTGTCTCGCATCCGGCGTCTACGATAAGTTGCTCGAGACGGCGGCATAATTCATCGTCTCCCTCCTGAACCGACCGCATGCGCGCCCCGTTTTCTTCAATCCGGCGCGCAAGCATCTTGACGCGCGCCCGGGCATACAGGAAGTTGCCCAGGAAGTAGAAAACGGCCAATCCCGCCGTCACGGCGGCCACAAAGATGCCGGAATTACCCAGCACGATGGCCGTGGCGATCAGGCCGGCCAGAATGGCCACCGTCAACAGGGAAAGCCACATGAAATCGGGAACACGCCCGCGGTGTTCCTCGATTTCCGCCTGGAGTCGTTCGGCCTCGGCGGCGAGTTGGGCCGCCTGTTCGTCGCGAAGGCGGATTCGCACCTCGTATTCACGGGCGTCCGCCGCGAAATCGGGCACATGGGCAAACCACCGTCCACCCTCTTTCACCGATTGGTCGAGCATGGCGATTTGCTTGTGCAGGGCCGCCTGTTTCTCCCGTTCCTCGCTCCGGATTTGCACAGCGGAACGGAAGGTTTGAATCAACTGGTTGAGCCATATATCGGCTTCCTCGCCGGCCTCACTGAAATCGGGCAGGTTTTCGAGTTCCTTTTCGATGATCCGGCGTCGGTCTTCGGCGTTTGCCCGCGCGGTTTCCAAATCCTCCATGCGATCCGACATCCGCTTCAGGAACGAACTCAATTCGGCCAGGCGTTCGTCGTATGTTTCGGGAATATCCTGAAAGTCGCCGGTATTCCCCTCGCCCAGCCGACGGCGCTCCTCCTCCAATTGCGCGGCCAGCGCCTGCTGCCCCGCCACGGTCCGGTCAAGCTGCGATCGGGCGGTCTGGGCCACATTGTACGCACGCTGGATTTCGGGGGTACGGTCCAAGGGAAAGTCGCGCACACCACTCAACTCGAAGCATTGCCGCGTGGCCTCGTCAATCTGACGTTGCAGCCGTTCGGCCTGCCGCAGGCGTTCGGCGCGCCGGGCGCGTTCCAGAAGTTGCCGGTCTTGTTCGTTCGTATCCCGCTGCGCGCGCAGGGATTCGGCACGACTGCGAAGTTCAAGACGGCGTTTGGTCATGTCGGACACTTCGCCGCGAACGCGTTCGGTCTCCTCCATTTCCTGGCGCAATTCGGCCAGTCGCGCCTTGGCGGCCTGCAACGGTTTCGTTCGCGCTGTGGCGGTTCCGATGGACACCATGCGTTCTTGGAGTCGCTTGAGCGTGGCCTCGGCTGATCCATATTCATCCCCGGAATCGGCGAGGGCCAGCAATTTCTCGCGAATGGAAGGTATTACTTCGTCACCGCCGAGTTCTTCAAGCGTCAGATGCGAAATGGTCGCGGCGCCCAGAAACACCTCCTTCGACAACCCCAAATGTTCAAGCGCGAACTGGGGTTCCCGGTTCCGCAGTTGCGGAAACTGCATGGTGATGTCGCAGCCGTGGGTACGGTCAAAGATCTGTACGGTTTCGTTTTTCCGGTCAAACCGGCGAAAGACTTCAAACGACCGGTTGTTGTCCAATACGTAGATCAGGCGTCCGCCGTAGGAATCGGGCGAATCCCACGGGCAGCGCAATTCGTTGTCCTCATGATAAAGACGCTGCGAGGGACTCCGTTTTTGGCCGTACAGCATGTCGGCGATGAATGCGCGCAACGTGGATTTACCCTGCTCGTTTGGCCCATAAATGATTTGAAGCCCTGGGGCAAGATCAAAGGTCCGGTTGTGGAAACGTCCGTATCCGTCTATGGAAATGGTTCGAATCCTCACGGGCGATCCTCCCCCCCTCGCAGTCCGGCAATGTCCAGCGCATGGCCCCGGTGCGCGGCCACTCCCACGGCACGCGCGCGCATGAGCATGCGCCGGCGATCCGGATCGGGCGCGTCGCGTATCTCGTCGTTCAGCCGTTGCACAAACGCGCCCAAACTCGTCGGATCGCGCGATAATTCATCAAAATCTTCGGCGGGAAGGGTCTCGTCTTCCAGCAAGAGATATTCAAAATCGTTTGCCAGCGCATCCCTGACGGCCTGTAAATCGCCGACCAATGAGGCATCGCACAGGCCCTTGAGCGTCACGCGCAAGATTGGCGGTGCGGAGTAGGCCGTCGCCATTTTCCGCAAGGCGGCGACCAGATCCTGCGTCGAGGCGAGCGGTGTCACATCGAGATCGTGAACCGCATAGCACACGCGGCCGGAGGTCTTGGGCACGACCCGAAGGTCCTCCCCCTCGATTTCAATTTCCAGAAAGACATGCTCGCCGGATTCGTCGAAGCCATGTCCTTCGGGCGCGCCGGAATACATCATGCGCCAGCGTCCAGCCGCCACGGGAATCTCGGTCAGGCGGTGAAAATGGCCCAGCGCGAAATAAGCCAAGCCCGGCGCGAAAGCGGTTTCCGCGTCGAACGGCGCATAGGATTTGCCGTCGGGAGGTTGATGGGCGCGTTCGGTACCGTGTCCAAGCGCGACATGGACGGCGCCGTCGCAGGGTATCGCGAGGGCGCCGAAAGGGTTCGACGATATCTCGTATCCGTCAAAGGCGAAACCATGCACGACGAGCCGGCCGTCGCATAGCGGAACCGCGATCCATTCCGGACGGTTGAAAATCACGACATTTTCGGGCCACGACTGGGCGACGTAGGGCGATCCGGCCATGTAGGGATCGTGATTGCCCGGGGCTATCACCACGGGCAATGGCCGCACCGAGTCGAAAAGGCCTTTGAGAAAAGCGGCGGTGTCCGGCGTGACACGTTCGTGTTCAAAAAGGTCGCCCGGTATCAAGAGCGCATCGGCGGGCCATTCCGCCGCGCGCCGGACGATTGCCTGAAAGACATCCCGAAGACTTTGCCGGCGGCGGTTTGCCACCCGCACCGGCAAACCGGCGCCGGCGAAACATGCATCGAGATGTACATCCGCCGTATGGACCAACCGCATGACAGGCTCCCTGTTCTGTTTTTCAACCAAGACTAAGAATAGGACAACGCGCTTCGTTATGGCAAGAAAGGCGCATGCCGTCTTGCGAAGGATTCGCGGCCGGGGCGACAATAGGATGAGTGAACGCGGGCGCGCGAGGAATTCAGGATGGAAGCAGGCGAACGGCGGTGGCTGGAACGCGGGCTTCGGGAAGCGGTATTGGCCGGAGACGAGCAGGCGTGGAAAGCGTTATACGAAGCCAGTTTCGACCGTTTGTATGCCTATGTCCATTACCGCACGCGCGGCGACCGGCAGCAGGCCGAGGAAATCGTGCAGGATTGCTGGCTGATAGCGGTGCGGCGAATTCGCCGTTTCGATCCGGATCGCGGCGCCTTTATCCAGTGGTTGATCGGCATCGCGGACAATGTGCTGCGCAATCATGGGCGCAAGTGGTGGCGCAGGCGATGGACCGAGATCGCCGGAATCGAGGCGCAGGGCCGCATACCGTCGCCCTCGGCTTCGATAGAGCAGACGGAAAGTGTAGCCATGACGTTGTTGAGTTTGCCGCCGGCGTATCAGGCGGTATTGCGCGCGAAATACGAGGAGCGGCTGCCGGTTGTGGAAATCGCCACGCGGTGGCACACGACGCCGAAAGCGGTCGAGTCCATGCTGAGCCGCGCACGACAGGCGTTTCGGACGGCTTATCGCCAGGCGACCGGTTGAACAAAAGGCAGGAGACGAAGAAATGGCCGAGAACAGATTCGACGAAGACGAACCGCTGGCGCCCGGATTGCCCGGAATTCCCGCAATTCCGACGGCATCGCCGGTTTTTCGGCGGGCGGTGCTTGAAAAGACGACCGAAACCATGCGCGGTATCCGCCGCCGGTGGCGATTGATGATGGCGGCGGGCTTGTGCGCGGCCTACGCGGCGGGATTCGCCACCATGGCATTGTGGCCCGGATCGCCCGAAATGGAATCGCCTGCGCCGGGCGGACCTGCGCCCATCGCGGACGGGCGATCCGTATTCGAGGCCGCGGAGGCGGAGGAACCGGATATGCTTCTGTCCGGGGTAATCGGCGCGCCCCGCGAAGAACAAATCCGCCTGCTCAAGGAAACCGGAAACACGTATCTTTCGCGGGAGGGCGACATCGCAAGCGCGTTGTACTATTACCGCCAGGCGCTCGAATTGATTCCCACATCCCGTACCGTAACATTCGATCCACATGACACGTGGCTCTGGATTTCATTGAACGAATCACGCATGAAGGAGGGCAACCATGAAGACACTCGTTCTTAGCATCGGTTTGTGTGTTGTACTGCTGACGCTGGCCGGTCCGGCCGGGAATGCACAGGAGCCTCCCGCCAATCCCGGCCCCCCGTCCGACAAACGCGGGCCGGACTTCATGAGGCCGGACAGGCCGGGGCCCATGCCGGAAGGCATGCGGCCCGAAGGACCGCGTCCCGGCGAACCGGGCATGTTTCCACCGCGCGAGGGAATGCCGGGCCGCGGGTTCCGCCCGATGCCTCCCCGGCGCATTCCGGAACGGCTGGAGGAACGCATCGAGGCGGCCTTGATGCAAAACCCGGATATTCGCCTGGCTGAAGCCCGGCTTCACGAGGCAGAAGCCGCGTTGATGCAGGTGCGCGAACAGGCCGTCAGGGATGTGACCGAAGCCTCGCTGGCGTTCGACGCAACGGAAAAGGATCCGGGTGCGCATGCAAGCGCCGAAGCACGCCTGCGTTACTTGCTCGGCCTTACCCTACCCGGCGAACCACGCGGGCCGCGGCCGGGACTGTTTCTTGGCGGCATGGAGCAAGGCGACCGGCCGGCGCGCCCGCCTTTGCCCGACCCCCTTCGCGATCGCCTGAACAAGCCGGTTTCGTTCGACGGCGAAGCGCCCCTATCGGAAATCATTCAACTGTTTTCCAAAGAATCGGGCCTCGATTTTTTCACGAATTTGTCCGATGCGCAGCGTCCGGTCAAGTTTACAATCAAGGAGGCGCCCATTCGCGAGGCGATGATGGCGCTTGTCGAACAGGCCGGCGGCGGTTTTTGCTTTGTGGCAAGGGATTACGGGGTATTGGCCGTTCCGGTGGAACGGGCCCAGACGATGCCCGGTCCAGTGATTCCGGAATATGTGCCGTACGGCGGCCCGCCCATGGAGCCGAAACCCTGATTCTCAGGGGCGCCTGATTTCGTAAATGGCGACACGTCCCTGCGGAAACGGGGCGAACGATATCAGATGTTGCAGATCCGGCGGGGCATTGGCGGGATCGAGCAACGGCGCGAGGCCCGGCGCCATCTTGGCGGTGTAGCGTTCGTCAACAACGAAATACCGCGCTCCGGCGTTTCGCGCGCGTTCCAAGGCCTTTTCGATAGTGTCCTGCGCGTCGGGACCGGTCGAGGGCATGTCCGCGTAGTAGCCGATTTGCGGTTTGCGCGTAAAGATTAGCCCCGGCGCGAGATGTTGTTTCATCCAATGTCCCGCTGTTTTGTATTCGAGCGGACGGGCCGGCGAGGGCCTCAGGAAATCCGCGGCGGCCATCATGGCGAGTCCGAGGAGAAGCGTGGCCGCAATCGCGGCCACGGGCAGCATGGCCAGCCGACGGCCGCGCTCATGTGTCCGCAGGTTGGCCGAAACGTCCGCGGCGCCACGCGCCGTCCATAACGACAGCGCGGCCAGCGGCGCCATGAGATAACGCGGTTCGGGCGACAACACAGGGAGGGTCAATACCCATTGAACGCCGGCGAACGCAAGAACGAACCCCTCGAGTCGCGCATCGCGCGGTTTCGACGGCGCCAATAATCCGACGCCCATGAAAAGCATCAACACAGGCCCCAGCATCGTCGGAACGACATTGAACAAGGTGGCGACAATTGTGTGGGCCAAGGGAATCAGAACATGATGCGAGACCACCCCGGCGGGATCGCCGGCCGAGTCGCGCATCCGCGCCACCTCGAACGGCGTCACGCTCCAATCCTGAAAAAGACGGGCCATGCGTTCGCCGAACAGCGTATGGCCTGTCGTGAACTTGGCGACAACCGCGCACAACACAATGATCCCGATCGCGGTTCCGGCAAACGCGGCGAAACGCGCCCATCCGTCCCGATTGGAAGGTTTCAGAAAACAGGGCGCGATGACCAGGGAAGCGACGAAGACCAAAAGGCCCTCGGCACGGGCAAGGTGCAACGCGGTAAACGCCAGCGCAGCCGACACGATATATCCCCCTCCCCCGCGCCGAATCGCCCGCGACAAGCCCCAGACGGCGGCCATCCACAGCGTGCAGGCAAGGGCGTCGGGACCCACCCGCCCGGCGTAGTCCACAAGCCACGGCCACAGGGCGGCCGTCAGTCCCGCAATGCGCGCCGCGGACGGTCCGTGCAGGTCGCGCGCAAGCCCGTACACGACCGGCACGAGCAGAATGGAGGCCAGAAACGAGACCGCCATGCACGCCGTTTCGCCGTCGGGCAATACCGGATGCAGCAAGGCCGCCAACAGGGGATAGAGCGGCGGAATTCCGGGATTGATGCCCGAAAAGGCCCCCGAAGCCAACTGACGCGCGGTCTCGATATAATGGATCGCATCGGCGCTGTCCAACGCGCGCGGCGCCCCCCATACAAACGCCGCGCGAATCAAAAAGGCCAGCGCGGCCAGCGCGCACGCGTCGCGCGTCTCCTGCCGCATGGTTTTGGCGCCGGATTCCATGCCGCCGATTTTACGCGGCCATTCCCCAAAAGGCAATGCGCCGAATTCCGTAAATGATGACGCAAAAGCCCCATCCGCTTGCGTGTCCCCGGAAGGACTTGCTATGCTCCAGCTGCCATTGGATTGACCCATGCGTTTACTGACTCGTAGAGGTAGCCATGTCTGATTCCCAGGAACATTCACCGGCGGATCCCGCTTCTTCCGCCGAACCCGCTTCCCCGCCGGCCCAAAGCAGAAAGGCCGTCCGCGGGAAAACGCTGAAATTCATCGTCGTATTCATGATAAGCGTGCTTGTTCTCCTGGTCGGATACGAGACCCAAAAGCAAAGCGTTGCCAATGATTGGTATTTGTTGCAGGTAGCCCGCAGCACGGCATGGCTGCTGCGTTTCGTCGGATATTCCTGCACAGTGGGAGGCGTCGAACGATTCAAGGGACGAGAAGGAATGGTCCGGGCATCGGTGGCGGCGTGGAAACGCGGGGAGGACGCACCGGCCATGACGCCGCCCGACGCCAATACGTCGCCGCTCAGCGCTTGGGAAGTTTGGGAATATCAGGCGGCCCAACTGCGCCATGAACGGGCCAAGCTCAAGGCCCAACTCGACGCGGCCGTTGCCGACACGACCCAGGCGGAACCGGAACGTTCGGCGCGCATCGAGGATATGCGCATGCGCCTGCTGCAGATGAAATCGCAGGAAATGGGCCCCCTGGTCTCATTTGTCTGGAAGGCCGGTCCGGAACGCAGGCTGGCCGACGCCCAAAAGGAAATCGCCGACGTTCAAACCCGGACGGATATGGACGAATCGGATCGCGCCCGGCGGCTGTTGGCTTTGCGGGAACGCGTGGCCGGGCTGGAAAAAGAAGCGCAGGCTGCCGCCTCGATGCCGCGCGACAAGCGCCAGCGCGAGGATCTCATGTTTCCCTTCATCGTGGTGCCCGATTGCGGCGCAATACAGTCCATGGCCATCTTTTTCGCGGCCATCCTGGCGTTTCCCGCGCCGTGGTGGAGGCGGCTGGCCGGATTGCTGATCGGCATACCCGTTTTGTATTGGGTAAATGCCTTCCGGCTCGCCTTTCTCGCGGTGATCGGCGCCTGGGACGGGGGCGGCCCCCGGTTCAAATTCGCGCACGAATACGTCTGGCAGGGTATTTATATCGTTTTTGTGGTAGCCTTGTGGATGGCGTGGGTGGAACTGCTGGTGCGGAGGAAGCGGACATGAGCGATCTTCGCGGAAAAGCGACCCTCTGGCTCTGCGTCAAATTCATCGCACTGGCCCCGGTTTGCCTGGTGCTTTGGCTGCTGGTTTTGCCGCACTATACGCTGGCGCTGGGCCATACGACCGCGGCCATCATTCGGGTAACGATGAAAGTACCCATCGAGTCGGTGGCCATCACCCGCGACGGCGAAGGCATTCTGAACACTGACGTGGCGCTGTCCTACCGGTACGGCGCTCATGCCCCCACGATGCACGATGTCGGCCATCTGGTGACCAATGTCGCGCCTTTTGTGGCGCTGGTGCTCGCCACGGGCGGTCTGGGCCTGTGGCGGCGGCTGCGCGTGCTGGCAATCGGCATCCTGATTCTTTTCGGATTCCACGTTCTTACGATTGTGTTGCGTTTTTCCGCCGGCCGTACCCCCCTGCCCACGGCGGTCGGATTCGCCACGATTACGCTTCCGTTTCTGCTCTGGATTGTTCTGGCCTATTGGGACAAACTGTCCGTGTATCTGGGGTTGGATGAACGCGACGGGCAGGCGTCATCCGGGACCGGCGGCCAGACGTTTCAAAAATAGGATGCCGCGATGAAACACGCGGCGCAAGCGGGTTTTACGGCAAGTTTCGATTTGCATGAGACGTGCCGGGTGTGGTAAGTTGGTTTCGTCTTCGCGCCGTTTCGGAAGGCGCAATAACCGAGGAGATAAGGGAATGAAGAACGTGTTTTCACCCATTTTCACGGTGGGGCTGGCATTTTTCCTTGCTGCGTGCACACCGTGCACGTCGCCTGCGGCGGAAAGCGCCAAATCGGCAAAACCCAAGGCGCCCGCGGTGAAAAAGGCCGCCCCGGCGGCGTCCAGCGCGCAAAGCACGAACAAACAAGCCCCGGAAAAGGCCCCGGCCGCGAAACCGGAAGCCCCCAAAGCGGCCAAGAGCGACACCCAATCCCCCGCCAAGCCCCAGCCGGCTCTGCAGACCGTCAAGGAATGGGATTTCGTCAAGAACGAAGCCAAGAAACTGGGCTGGGCCACCGGCGCCAATCATACCCCAGGGGGTCAGAAAGCCATGTGGATCGCTTTGAATAAGAGCCATGTGGATTTGGTCAACAAGGATGTTGGAGTCAAGGCAGATGATGTCAAGGCGTTCCACGCCACGTTCAAAGTAGTGGCGCAAAAGGGCAAGGGCGTGGATGTACCGATTCGAACAACCAAGGCACGATTGTATTGGGCGCGACCGCAGGATATTGTCAAAGGGAAACATCCCTTTGCGGAAAGCCGCGCCATTTACCTCAAGCAGACCGATCCGTCGAAACCGGATGTGTGGACAGCCAATCTTTCCGGGCACAAAGAATGGAATGGCGAAATAAAGTACCTTCAGTTACGGTTATATGCCCCCGAAGATTACGTCCCTGTCAAGGGGGAACAGTTGAAAGCCGTTCTCAGCAAGTGTGGACTGTTGAAATAACGTGCCTTCCGGTCGCATGGCCGCGATCACTGTAGAAATTCGATGAATTGTACGGCAACGTCGGCAGGCGCTTCCGCCGATCCCAATCCGGGAGGCAGCGCGATACCCAGCGTCAAGGAGCCTGCTGTTCCTTTCCAGCGGGAATGGGCATTCATGATTCCGACAAAGACAAAGGGATCGCTGTCGTCTCGTGTGAACACAACGGATCGTTCATTGGAATAGGGCCATTCGCCGGGCTTGGACGGGCGGGAAGGCGCCCACATCGCCTTGACGTTCGCCACGGGCGAATACGGCGCTTGGGGATTGCCCGCCGGCTTGTATGAACAACGAATGCGGATGACCGCCACGGAGTCCGTGGGTAACGGGCGCCCGATAAAGGTGAGGAAACTTTCCGATCCCATTTTCCCCGTATACATGGAGCCTTCCGGCGTAAGACGTCTGGCGTCTCCCGGCATTCGCCAGACTCCTCCGGCCTTCTGTTCCATGGTGAAAATCCATCTTTGATTGCCGCCGTCCGATCCAAACGCGGGGGGCAACTGACGAAGGCCGCCTTCCCAATTTCCAATGACGCTTGATCCGGAAGTTTTTAGAAATTCTTTTATTACAGCCATTTCGGCTTCACGAGTATACGGCTTGTTTTCGTCGAGTTTCTTGAATTCCGGGCGACGCGCGAGAATTTGTTCTTCCGAGAGCCTGTTGTTGAACGTGATCACATAACGTATCTTATGATCGGCACAGATCTTCTTGAGGGCTTGAACGTTATACGGAAACGGGAAAGGCTCGATCTGAGACAAGAACAAGGCGTTGGAACCGAAATAGATGTCGTGAGTAAGCCCCCAGCGTCCCTCCTTGAAAAACTGCGCATGGGGTGCTCCCAGCGGCAAAATCAACAGTTTGTTGTCTTTATTGACCCATGTTTTCAATTTGTCATAGGTAAGACGTATGCCATGCGCGCTTGGCGCAAGCCATAGTTTCGAGGTTTCCTCCGAGACGACAGGCAGAAAGCGGACTGCGAGCAGCGTCAAGACGAGAAAGGGGATGGTTGCGTATCGTCCGGCAATCCAGCCTAGGCCATGGTAGTGCCATGTCGTGATCGAGAGTATAAAAAGCGGCAAGAGAGGGATAAACAAGCGGAACATGCGTTCCGGGAAATCGCCGATTCCAATCCCGTAAAGTAGGGCGTAAACCAGCACAAGTACCGGGGGGGCATAGAGCGGTGTCTTTGCGTCTCGCCCTCGCGCCAATGTGGCGCATGCGATGCCCGCCGCGCTCACAAAAGCCCATAAAGGCCAGATGCGTTGCTCGAAAAGCCTCGATATGCTTGTCTGCATCACTTTCCACGCAATAACCGGAAAACCGGGCACATCGTTGCCGGCCGAATACACGCCCTTCGAATGAAACAACTCGTTGGAAAAAACACGGATTACGGTATCCGGTCCAAAAAAAACCATGCCGGCCACATAAGGAATCGCGAATCCGGCTGTCAAGATGCCCGCCATGCCTATAAAAGGTCCGGCACCCCCCCGGGGGCCAAACCGTGCCAGCGCAGTTCCCAGAAGGATCGCCACACAACCTGGCCCCAGCAACGCCAAATCGGGATGGATGTTGGCCGCACATCCTAGCGCTGTGCCCGTCAACGCAAGCAAGAGAAACGTGCGACGACTTCGCCGCCACGGCGATTCCATCGCGAACACAAAAGCCGCCAGCGCCAGCATCACAAAGAAGCTGCTGGGCACATGCGGGATTTCTCCGAAAATGTACACGAGCAAACGTGGGATGTGAAGACCATAAATCCATGCAGATACGACGCCCAGCCAAGGGTTCCCGCCAATACGCCACGCCATTGCGAACAAGAGCAACAGAACGCCCATGTCCATGACGGCATTGAGCACCTTTATGGAATAATCGTTGTATCCCCACCATCTGATTGCAAAGCGGTGAAGCAGATGCGCTCCGGGACGATAAAAGAGATCGGGGTCGTTGTATTTCCCGCTCATCCATGTGTAACGGCCTTCGGACCAATTTTTGGCGGTATCGAGATATTTCCATGCGTCAACGTCGGAATGAACCATGCCGCGTTCGGTAATGCCGTCGAAACGGTAAAAGGCGCTCTGTCCCGCCACTACAAGCAACGCGAGAACAACCGCCGCAAGATTCAGCCTGTGCAGGAATGATTTCACCCGCCCGCAGGCCGGCTCATGCAAAAGCGGCAAGGCCCGGCATGATTCCGCTTCATGGAACGATTTCATTCCATTTTCCTCCACTATTCGAAAGGCCGACAGGGATTTCCCCCGTGGCGATTCGAATGGATTGCATACAAGCGCGCATTCGTAAGGTATACAAACATCGTTTTGTAAACGCTGATCAAGTCATCCGTTTAGACGCATTTCGGCCCAACTCGGCCAAGCGCAGGGCTTCCTCGTGGTTCCGTCGCGAACGGGCTTGGACTTCGGGCAGGTGCTCGCGCATGCGGGCCTTGATGCTGTCGGCCTCGCGCACGATCCGCTCGAACCCCTCGACCAGCCCCTCGAACGACAATTCGGCGGCGTCGCGGCAATAGGATTCCAGATCGAACTCGGCCAGCACTTCCCGGTATTTCTGATATCCCCAGCCGATTACGCTCACGGGCGTTTCAGTACACAACGCCGAAATCATCGAATGAAACCGGCTCGCTACATAGTAATCGGCCAGTCCCACCAAGACCCGAAGTTCCTTGCAGTCGTAGTGCTTTTCGACGATATGGATATTTTCCTTCGACGGAAGCCGATCGTAAATTTCATGCACGGGCACAAGGTCGTTGTTGTGCAGGCTTTTGCTGCCGGGCCGCATGCTGTGGGGAATCAGGAGAACGTAATAGCCGCGTTCCTGCAAGTAGCCGATGAAGCGCACCCAGACGCCGTTGTGGTCTATGCCCAGCGCGTTGCACTTGCCCTGGACGATCGTGTTGACGGAAATCCCGACGACGGTCCGGCCTTCCAGCAACGGCCGGTATTCCGCGCGAATCGCATCCTCGGCCTCTTTCGGCACGACCAGCGTGAAGGCGGAATCCGGCAGTTCCATGGCATGGGAAATTCCCAAGTTCTTTACATGATCGTAACTGCCCTTTCCGCGGGGAACCACGAGATCCACACGGTTCAACACCCATTTGGCCCAGAATCGGTTGAAGGGATGATTGAAAGGTCCCATCGTCTGCGAATAGAACATCGATCGCTTGCCGAGCAAGATGGCCGGGGCGGCGCATGCGACGTTGTAAATGACCTTGAACTTCTGCGCGTCGGTAAAGGTGGTCCCCCCCGCCATCACGCACACGTCCGATTCGAGCAGCGCCTGCATGTCGCCTCCCCACCAGCGGGGCGGCGGCGCAAGATGCAGCATCCTCAATAGGCGCCAGAGAATGCACATCGGAATAAGCCATGTCACGAGCCGAATCGGACCGCCATCGCGCAGATCCACGCGCGGGCGCGGTTTGGCAAGGCGCGCGTCTTGTTTCGGATACACGGTGAACACGTGCACCCAGCCATCGGCCGGTGTTGCGGTCAAATGATCAATGGCGCTTTCGAGCATCGAAACCGCGCCGCGATTTCCCGTGCGCGAAACCGCGAAGAACGCGAATACCGGTTTTCCGTCCCGCATGTCAGGCGTCCTCAAGGTTCATGTTTTCGACAGTCCCTTCACCAAAATCGCCGCGCTTTTTACAGTAATGGGAGGAAGGGCATAAAGCATGCGCCGGCCCCACGACGTCCGCGACAACCGGAAAAATGTGAAGAAAATCATCCAAGACAATACATGCAGGGGATGGCAAAAACGGACGGGATGCGGCGGCAGCCGGACGCCGGTCAGTTTCGCCGCCAGCGCACGCGCATCGAGCGCATTGGAAAACGCTTCAATCTTGCGGAATGTTTGCCTGTAGCGTTGCGTGCCGAAAAATTCAAACGCAATCCGGCCCGATTCCGCCAAGCGTTGCATGATCGCGCGCCCGGCCTCCGTCCTCGGGATAAAACAGGAGTGCTTGATTTCGCGCCGTTCGTACTCCGGCGTAAAAATGTCGCCCACGGAAATATCCGCGTCCTCGGCCAAGTGTTCCGTGCAATGCAGGCAACCGGAATGGGCGTGAACGCCGGACGTCCGATAGGCATTCATTCCGAAGAAACTCAGCGGAACGATTCGTCCGTCGCGCAAGACAACTCGGACTTCTCCACCTACATGCCCACGCGCCACTTTGACGCGCTCGACTTCGCCGGGATCGATCCCCTTCTTCCGGAACAGGTCCTCGTAGAATTCCGGCCCGACCGCGCCACGGCAAAACAGGCCAATAACCAGAACCACGTTCCGGCGCAGATTGGGCCGTTTCTCGGTGAGTTTGCGAATGCCCCGCGCCTGGCACGGCAGGGCGACCACGGCAACGCGCCGGTTTGTGTTTTCCAAATCGCGAACCGCATCAATCACGGGCGTATAAACATAGGCGCTTCCTGCCTCGGCAAGCACGCCCCCGCGATTTTCAACCAGCCCGGAAACGGCCTTTATTTGTCCGTTTTCCGAAGCAATCCACGAGACGAGCGCGGCGTCAATGGCGCCCGCTTCCAATGCATCGAGCAGGATGGCCGAAACAATGCCGCCCGAGGAGGCATGCGCCCTGACCTCGGCATCGTTTGCGTAACCGCAGTACATTTCCCCCAAGGCCAGCGCGTCCGCGGCGCCTGACGGGTCTTCATTCATGGAGCTCTCTCCGCAGGGCCGAGACTTGATCGCACAACAGGCCGAACAGGAAAACCAGCAGGGACGCCACGCCCAGCAACACCGTGGAATCGCCCAAGTTGATCCGGCCGCTGGCCATTACGTCTATCGCGAAACTGGCCAGCGTGAAACAAGCCAGAATGCCTGATGCAACAAGGAATACCTTGAGCGGTTCGAACAGGACCGTTAGGCGCAGCAGCAGCAGCAGCGTTTGTGGCCCGTGCTTCCATTGACGCACCGTGCTTTGTCCAACGCGCGCCGCCACGGTAATCGGAATCCACAAGATGTGCCGGTTCGTCTTGAGCATGGCGAAGGTGCTCGTCGTCGAAAAGGAAAAACCGCTCGGCATGAGGTGTAAGTATTTCAAGAGCACTTCGCGTCGAATCATGCGCAACCCGGAGTTCAGGTCCGGTATTTTTTCGCCCGCGAGGTAATCGGCGAAAAGCGTCAGGATGCGCTTACCGGGCCGGCGCGCCAGCGGGGCATGCGAATCTTGGCCTCGTGCGCCGACGACCATGTCGTGCCCGTCGCACGCCTCGATGAGCCGCGCGACGTCGTCCGTGGAATGCTGTCCGTCCGAATCGCAGAACAGCACATACGCGCGCGATGCCTGCAATGTGCCCGTACGCAGGGCCGCGCCGTAGCCGCGGTTTTTCGGATGGCTGACGACCGTGGCGCCCGCTGCTTCGGCGATCGAAGCGGTGTCATCGGACGATCCGTCGTTGACGACGATGAGTTCCGCTTCGGGCAATCGGACCCGCAGGCTTTCGACGACCGGCCCGATGGCGCCCGCTTCGTTGAACGCGGGGATGACAATGCTTACGTTATCTGCTTTCACGTTTCGTGTTCCGCCTGTACCATTCGATCGTTCGCTTGATTCCCTCGGTAAAATCCACTGAAACCTCGTAGCCCATGTCGGCCTTTGCCCGCGAAATGTCCGCTTTCGAGACTCGGACATCGCCCACGCGCCGGGGCGCGAATGCAGGCTGGATGTCCGTGCCCAGCGTCTTATTGATCGCGTGAACGAGGTCGAGCAGGGTTATGGAATCTCCGCAGGCGATATTATACGCCTGTCCTCTGGCGTCGAAGGAAGCCGTCGCGGCCAGCACGTTCGCCCGAACATTGTTTCCGACGAATGTAAAGTCGCGCGCCTGCAATCCATCGCCGTGAACGATGGGACGCCGGCCTTCGAGCATGGCCGTGATGAAGAGCGGAATCACGGCGCTATAAGGCGAATTCGGATCCTGGCGTGGTCCGAACACGTTGAAGTAGCGCAACGACACGGTCTCGATACCGTAACAAAGGCTGAAGGATCGCAGATAATACTCGCCGGCGGCCTTGGTCGCCGCGTAGGGCGACAGGGGATTCAACGGGAGGTCTTCCGTCTTGACGTCCGCCTGTTGATCGCCGTACACCGAACTCGAGCTGGCGAATACCAGCCGCTTGACGCCGGCGTCGCGCGCCGCAACCAGGAGGTTGACGGTTCCGGTCACGTTGGCTTCGTTGCTGAGCAGCGGATCCGCCACGCTGCGCGGGACCGAAGGCACCGCGCCCTGATGCAACACGTAATCCATGCCGCGGACCGCCTCCCGACAGGCCGTCTTGTCGCGCAAGTCGCCCTGCATGAATTCGACGCGATCCATGACGTGCGACAGATTCTCACGCCGCCCCGTTGCCAAATTGTCCAGCACACGGACGGCATGCCTCTCCTCCAGAAGAAAGTCAACGATATTCGATCCGATGAAACCGGCGCCGCCCGTTACCAGAAACTTGGCCATGCCCGTCCTTTCATGCCTTCACGATGTTCGGCGCGCCGGCGAACATGCGGCCGGTTGCGTTTCGCGTGTCAATGATGAGCGCCGCATTTTCGACTATCTGTGCAATGTCATAGCAAGAGTGCGCCGTCGAAATCAGCACGCAATCGTACGACCGGATGTTTTCCGGGGTGAGTTCAACGCTTTCCATTTCAATATTATGGCGGCGCCCGTGCGTGATTTTCGGAATGTACGGATCGTTGTAGTCAACCTGCGCCCCGCGTTCGCGCAGCAACTGGATCAGGCGAATGGACGGCGACTCGCGGATGTCGTCCACGTCTTTCTTGTAGGCGGCGCCGAGCAACAGGATGCGCGAGCCTTTGACGGGTTTCCCCCGCTCGTTCAAGGCTTCCATCAGGCGCATGACCACATACAGGGGCATGGAGGTGTTGATTTCGCCCGCCAATTCAATGAAGCGCGCGGCAAATCCGAATTCGCGGGCTTTCCAACTCAAATAGAAAGGATCGATCGGAATGCAGTGGCCGCCAAGGCCCGGTCCGGGATAAAACGGCATGAATCCGAACGGTTTCGTGGAAGCCGCCTCGATGACTTCCCAGATGTCCACGCCCATCCGGTCGCAAAGCACCTTGAGTTCGTTCACGAGCGCAATGTTGACGCAGCGGAAGATGTTTTCGAGCAGTTTGGTGAGTTCCGCCGCCGCGGGGGTGGACACGATGACCGTCCGCTCGAAAATAGTCCCGTAATATTTCGCGGCCAAGTCCGAGCAACGGGGCGTCAGGCCGCCGATGACCTTCGGAATCGTGCGAATCGTATACTGGGCGTTGCCGGGATCTTCCCGTTCCGGCGAAAAGACGAGAAAGAAATCCCGCCCGACCATCAGACCGGAACGTTCAAGAATGGGCAAAACGACCTCGGCGGTCGTGCCGGGGTAGGTCGTGCTTTCGAGAATGACCAACTGGCCCGGCCGCAGGGTCCGCGCGATGCTTTCCGCCGTCGCAACGACATATTGGAGATCCGGTTCGCTGTGTTCGTCCAGCGGGGTCGGCACGCAGATACTGATGCAATCGGCTTCGTACAGGCGCGTAAAATCAGTCGTCGCTTCAAAAGATCCGCGCCTGACCGTCTCCGCGATCCAGGCGCTTTCAATGTGCTTGATGTAACTTTGGCCCTTGGCAATCCGTTCGGTCTTCACTGGATCAATGTCGAAACCAAGGACGCGATACCCGGCGTTGCACAGATGCTGCACGAGCGGAAGGCCGACGTAACCAAGGCCGATGACGCCGCCGACGGCCGTCTTGTCCGCCAGTTTGCGCTGCAATATCTCGAAACTGTCGCTCACGATTCCCCAATCCTGACGCCTTGCACCGGAAACGGCGCACAATGCACACGGGCTCTACCTTACCAAGGATCTTCGCACATCGGGGCTGTTGATGCAATGTCCGGCCCTCTTCCATGCCCGACAAAGGAAAATCGCGATTGTCCAAGACGGGGCGCGCCGGACTACTTCAAGAGCGAAATCATCTGAACGGCGGTGTGTCCCATGGCGCCCGGTTTCGATTCCGGCGGATCGAACACGATTTTGATCCCGATGCTCGCGATGGTTCCATCCCAATTTTTTCTTCCCCGCAACGTGCCGGAAAAAAGGTACGGATTGGCTGGATCCGGGTTGAGCGCCACCGCCCGCTCGTTGGCATACGGCCATTGGCCTTCCGGCGGCATTTCAGACGTTCGGGCCCAAAAAACGGTGACTTCCCGGGGGGGAATCTCCTTGCTCATCTTTTCGGCGTCTTCCTGATCGCGCCAATGGCATGAAATGCGAATCGAACCGACATTGTCCGCCTCAATGCCGGCGTTGCGAAGATTGAGCCAGCCTTCCGCCTGCGCATTTTGCGTATAGACCGCACCGGAGGATTGCTGATTCTTTGAACCGCCGGTAAAATTCCACTGCCATTGATCCGGCGGAAGTTCGGCAAAATGCCACGTTTTCAATTCGGCCGCCGGCAAATCGGCCACAGGCGCCGCCTTGGCAGCCGCCGGCATTGCGGACGGCAAGGGCTTTTCGGGGGACGAGGTCTCCGCCAACGGCTTCGCCGGCGCCGCGGGAACGTTCGGAACAGACGGCGCGCCGCCACAACCGCCAATGCACAGCGCCATCACCACAAGAAAACCCGCCCGGATTTTGAGGCTCATTTATTATCTCCTATAAATATATATATATCATGAAAAACTGAAAATGTATTTTATCACCCGGCGTAAATGCTGTCAATCGCCCAACAGGCTCTGCGGCTTCAGATTTTCGGATTTGTAATCCTGCGGCGACGCGCTGGTTTCGGAACACCTCCATACGGATGTACAGCACGACGAAACGTAACACGATCCGCACGCAAGAGCGGTCGGGGGCGTTTCATGCCAGACAGGCCGCATCTCAGTGGAAAAGGCATGATCACAAGGCGCTTAATGATTGGGAGGGCGCGCGTCCCCGCGTACCGCTTCGCTTGATATTTGGGAACGCACCGCTTCAGGTTGACCTGCTAAATCAGGGGGTTTTGCAGAAAGGCGGGTCGGCGAGATTGCCGACCCGCCCCGCTACGTGCGGATTGAGGAAGGCAGCAGCCCGCTTGACATGACCTTTTACGTATGGTAACATCGTTTCACCTGAGCGGGAGTAACTCAGTGGTAGAGTGCAACCTTGCCAAGGTTGACGTCGCGGGTTCAAGTCCCGTCTCCCGCTCCATTTTTTTTGGGGCCGCTAGCTCAGTTGGTAGAGCAGGTGACTCTTAATCACAAGGTCGCAGGTTCGACTCCTGCGCGGCCCACCATCGAACCATGCGCACGTGCGGATGCGTGCGTTTTTGTTGCAAGTGTGGCACGGTCATAATTTTGGGCTGTGTGCCGTGGCAGGCCAGGCTTCGAGGCCGAATCCCGCGGAAGCGGGCGAGTGGCGGAACTGGCAGACGCGCTGGACTTAGGATCCAGTATCGCAAGATGTGCGGGTTCAAGTCCCGCCTCGCCCACCAACGCCAAGGTGAATGGAACGATGACAAACAACGAGACCAAAGACACAACAGCAGTCGCGGAAGACGAAATCAAACCGACATCTCCCGAAACCGCCGAATCGGACAAAGAGGGCGAGGAAGAATTCAAATTTGTTGAAGAACCCACGTTCGAGATCGATTACAAGGGCGATTGCCTATACGAGATCAAGGTGACGATTCCGCCCGCCAACGAGGCGAAGTTGTCTTCGGATACCTTCGGCAAATTGCAGCACGAGGCCGAATTGCCGGGATTCCGCCGCGGTCGCGCCCCGCGAAAATTGATCGAACGGAAATTCGCCAAGGCCGTTCGCGGCGACGTCGAAGGCAAACTGGTCCAGGCCGCCGTCGCGAAACTCGTCAAGGAAAAGAATCTGAAACCCCGCGGCGTGCCCGAAGTGCCCGATTACGAAAAAAACGACAAGCGAAATCCCGAGGATCCCATCGCGTTTACGCTGAAATTTGAGGTCGATCCGCGGGTCGAATTATGCAAGTACCGCGGAATCGCGGTCGAACGCCCGATCTATACCATCCAGGAAAAAGACATTGAGACCGCCGTCAAAAATCTTCAGTCGCGATATTCCGTTTTTGAATCGGCGGAGGGTATCGAGGCGCAGGAGGGCGATCAGGCCATTATCAGTTTCAAGGGCACGATGGATGGAGCCGAATTTCCCGGGGGCGCCGCCGAGAATTATCCCTATATTCTGGGGTCGAAACGTTTCTTTCCGGAATTCGAGGAGGTTCTGCTTGGGGCGAAAAGCGGCGAAACGCGGACATGCCGCGTGACGTTTCCGGATAGTTATCCCGCCGAACATTTGCGCGGGCACACGGCCCAGTTTGAGATTACCATCAACGAATTGAAGCGGCGCCAGATACCCGAATTGAACGACGATTTCGCGAAACAGACCGGTTTTGAGAATGTGGCGGCGTTGCGGGAAAGCCTTGCAAACCAGTTGCGGGAACGCACGATGGCCGAGAGCAATGAAATCGCCGAGAGCCGCGCGGTCAAGGCCATCATTGACGCCAGCCGCTTCGAAATCCCCAAATCGCTCATCGAGCACATGTCGCTGCAGTTTTACGAGGACAGCGTGAACAATCTGCGCACGCGCCATGTGCCGGCGGCCAAGATCGAAGAACGGGACGAGGAATTACGCACACAGGCGCGTGAAGAAGCGCTGAACGCCATCAAGAGTTGGACGGTCCTGAACGAAATCGCGGAGGCGGAAGGCATCGAGGTCACCGACGAGGATTTCATGGCCGAGGCCGCCAACTTGTCAAAGCGGTCGGGTGTGAGCATGGAAGCCGTCGCGAAGTATCTGGGCGAGGAACAGCATCGCAACACGTATGAACGCCGTATACTGCACAACAAGGTGATCGCCGCCATCATGCAGCACGCGACCATTACGGACAAGGAAGTGACCCAAGAAGAATTTGACAAGGCCGACGATCGCATGGGCGGCGAAAGCGCGGGAGAATAGGTGATTGTCATGCCGTTTCCGGGACGCATGGAAATGACGGGCGGGCTTGATATCCGCAACATTACCATATACGAGCAAACCGCGCGCGGCGAGCGCCTGTACGACATCTATTCCCGCCTGCTGGCCGACCGGATCATTTTCCTCGGTTTTCCGATTACCGACGAGGCGGCCAATTTCGTCATCGGGCAAATGATGTTTCTCGAGGCCGAGGATCCCGACAAGGACATCAATCTTTACATCAACAGTCCGGGCGGGAGCGTGACAGCCGGACTGGCGATTTACGACACAATGCAATACATCAAGCCGGCGGTCTGCACCATCTGCATCGGACAGGCGGCGAGCATGGCGGCGGTGTTGATGGCGGCCGGGGAGCCGGGCAAGCGCTTTGCGCTGCCGTACAGCCGTTTTCTGCTGCACCAGCTTACCGCCGGCGTGCAGGGTCAAGCCGCCGACATTGACATCCAGGCCCGCGAGATTCTCCGAATCGGCCAGATCATGGACGAGATTCTGGTCAAGCACACCGGGCAGCCCATCGAAGTCATTCGACGCGACAGCGACCGTGATTTCTACATGGACGCCGAAGAAGCGAAGCAGTACGGCCTGATTGACGAGGTTTTCAAGCGCGACAAAAAAGCCTAGCCGCTTTTTCCCGCGCGGACCGAGGGGATGGAAACGCGCCAATGGCTTATTCCGGGGTTCTGGACGATGTGCGCGGCGCGGCGACGCTGGGGATCCCCGCCCATTTGCCCGTGTTCCTGTGCAGCGAGGAATTCGATGTGCGCGTGTGCGGCAGCCGGTACGATCGTTACTGCCGCGACGCGCTGGAAATGGCGCGCGTCCAGATCGAAGCCGTCGAACGATTCGATTACGACTGGGCGTGGCTGCAAGTGGACGATTGCATCGAATTCGAACCGCTTGGCGTCGGCGTCAAGGGAGAAGGCGACATCCTTCCCGCGACATGCAAATACCTGCCCGCCGCTCCAGCCGCGCTTGATGCGTTGCGCGAGCACGGTTACCGCGTCGAAGGACGAATGGAAATCCTGCTCGAAGCCATTCGACTTGTCAAGGCCCATTTCGGGGACAGCGTCTGCGTAACAGGGCGAACCGCCGCGCCGTTCAGTTCCGCCACGCTGGCCTTCGGCATGATGGAATGCCTTTCGATGGTGTACGAGAATCCCGGATTCCTGCGGAAGGCCATTGCGTTTTTCGAGGACTACCAGCTTCGTTTCGGTTTGGATCAACTGCGCGCGGGCGCCGACGCCATCTGGTTCGGCGACTGCAATGCGAGCGGCCACCTCATCAGCCCCGACATATACCGGACATTCGCAATGGAGCCGGCCCGCCGTGTTTCATGCGGTTATCGCGAAGCCGGGGGACTGGTCATCTATCACGCCAGCGAGGAAAACCCCGCCATGGTGGACCTTCAAGCCGATGCAGAATTTTCGATCCTCAGCGTCGGCCCGGGGATTGACATCGAAATGGCCCGTGACATTGTCAAGGGCCGCATCTGCCTGTCCGGCAATATCGATCCCTTGGCCGTGCTGGAGCGTGGCACGCCCGAAGACGTTCGCCGCGCCGTCGAACTCACCGTCGAGCGCGTCAGCCGCCACGGCGGCCATGTCCTCAACTCGGGCGAAATGATCCCGCGCGACACGCCCGAGGCGAATATCCGGACCTTCGTCGAGTCCGCGCGCGCCGCGTGGAACCGTGGCATGGAACCGCAACCGTAACTTCCCCTGCGCGGTTTCCCGTTTCGCATCTTGCCGGGCGATTTCAGCCTGGGTGTCGCCGGTTGAACACCGATCCTTCGCCCATGCCGTAAAGAGAGGGACATTGTGGATCCGGTGGACTTCACATGGACGGTGAAAATTCTCTATCGTCCACAAAGTCCACTTCGTCCATTGGGATGAGCCGGAAGTTTTCTGCTTTTACTGCCGGATTCAGGTTCAATGTACCCAGTCGGCCTTGGGTGGATTGGTGAAGTCGGCGCAGCGATCGGCCACCTTGGCCTCGTTGACGTCGCCGGAATGGATCATGACGCGGTACCGGAACGTCACGGCCTTGCCGTCTTCGAGCGTGAAGTCGCCGTTCTCCTTCTTTTCGCTCTTTTCCGTGAAATAGGACAAACCGAAGCAGTTGGCGCCGTTCAGGCCGTAGTCGCGAATGTGCCATGTGGTCGGGTAGCGCATGTTTTTCGGGTAATCGAATACGGCGATGCCGCGCGTGCCCACACCCTCGATGGGTCCCGAATAGTCGGTCCACGGCGACGGCTTGCCCCAGCATTCCTTCATGCCATGCGCACCGGACGCGTTGGTAATCACGCCTTTTTTGCTGGTTTCGGTGATATCCGGCCGAATACGGAACGCCACAAGTCCGCCTTCCTTGGTGTCCTTGAAAAGGACCGTTCCATGGGCGGCCGTGAAGGTGATGGACTGGTCGAAAAGCCGCGCACTGGCGGGGGTTGCATAGAAACGGTACTCCCGTTCCTCGGCGATGACCGGCTTGTGATCCTTGTCCTGCCATGTGTTCTTCGCCTTGATCCATGCGAAGGCGTCGCCCGAACCGAAGGTCACCTCGTCGCTGTGCTGAAAACCGGCCTTGTCGCCTGTTTCGCCCCAGCAGTCCACGCCGTTGAGATCGCCGTAAGACGTCCAAATGCCCTTGTGATGGACGTGATCGCGGCTGATGGTTTCATTGGGATCCATGGGCCAGTTGCGCGTCATGCCCACCTTGCCTTCCCCGTATACCGGCCACAGGAACGGTTTGCGGTTGTCGTTCGAATAGTTGTAGACGGTAAAGGGTTCGCCGTTGACCGTAACTTCGAGCCTGTCGCCCTCGATGCGCGCAATGTTTACCTTGGGCGCCGTTTTCTCTTTGAGTATCTTGACTTGGCACGGAATGGTTTCCCCGGGCGCAATTGCCTCGACGATAAACACCAGTTCGCCGCCGGCAATCGTCGCGGGAAACGCCTTTCCGCTCTTCGTGTCCACCACCTGCACGGGGCCATCCGGCGCGGGACCTTCATACGCCACGGCCACGGGGACGAATGACCCCGCCGTATCGCCACCCGTCACACTCAATTTCCGCCCGTCCAATGGTTGCGCGGCCGCAATGCCCGCCGCGAGAACGAGAATAACCGCCATTCCGATAGACTTGCGCATGGTTCGTTCTTCCTTTCGTTTGATTTCGTCGTTTATTCCACCACGACCGGAAACGCGCCCGATGTCACTGCGCCCA
>Ga0209506_1000249_pt1 | contig 79064 bp, 58 predicted proteins | sample AD_JPNHG2_MetaG_FD_184409 | JGI IMG/M metagenome (GOLD analysis project Ga0209506, IMG submission 184409) | Active sludge microbial communities of municipal wastewater-treating anaerobic digesters from Japan - AD_JPNHG2_MetaG (SPAdes) (version 2) | ecosystem: Engineered > Bioreactor > Anaerobic...
TTACGGGTGACTGGACAGTCCGGGAGGGCGAGAACGATCCGGAAATGCTGACGACGCCGTATTTCCGTCCTCCGGGGCACGCCTATTACCTCGCGGCCATCTATTACTTCACGAAGTGCAGTTACCTCGCGCCGCGCATTGTCAACATGTTCCTTGGTCTTTTGAGCATCCTTCTGATGTTTCGCTTGGCCAAGCGGCTCCACGGGGAAACGGCCGGACTGATTGTCGCATTCTTCATGGCGACGTATTGGGTCTTCGTTTTCTGGGAAGGCGAACTGAACGATCCCTGTCTGTTTGTTTTCCTCGGCGCGGCGCTGATGAACGTGCTGTGGGAATGGGGGAGGGGGCTGGGCGCGCGTTGGGCCGCCTTGGCGGGGCTGATTTGCGGTTGCTATGCGCTGATGCGTCCGAACATTCTGCTTTTCGGGCCGTTCATCGCCTTTTGGATGGCATGGGTTGCATATCGTCGCGGCCAATGGCGGCGCATTCCGGCCTCATGGGCCGCGCTGTTATGTGTGACAATCGCGTGTATTGCGCCCGTGACCGTCCGCAACTATCGGGTGTCGGGCGAATTTGTGCCCATCTCCACCTATTTCGGTGAAAACTTCTTGATCGGGAATGGCGAGGACTCCGACGGCGTCACGCCATGGACGCCGTACTTACAGGACCTCGAAGGCACGGGCAACTGGTCGGTGTGGGTGTATAACAATGTGGTGAAGGGCTTGGGCAAGGAACTCGGAATCAAAAATATGACCCATTCCGGCGCCTCGTCCTATTTCGTCCGGAAGACCTTGAAATTCATCAAGGAGCATCCATGGCGCACCATCAAGCTGGCGGCCGTCAAAGCCGTTCTTTTCTGGACACCCATCGAGATCACCTGCAACAAGGTGGTCCATTATGAAAAGCGTTTTTATGCCCCGTTGAAGTATCTGCCCGGTTTCGCGATGGTCATGGCGCTGCTGGTGGTGGGGTTGATGCGATTTGCGCTCGATTGGCGCGCAAAACGGCTTATGACGGGGCTTCCCGGCGCGGAAAGCCGCGCACGGGATTTGACGATATTGATCCTGCTGTTCATGTTGACTTATTACTTGTCGTTCCTGCCGTTTTTCGTGAATGGCCGCGCGCGCGTTCCGGTGATTCCGTTTGCGTTTTTGTTTGGCGCTTACGTCCTTTGCCGTATTGGCGAATATTTCAGAAACGGCGAACGGCGAAGGGCGGCGGGTTGGACAGCGGCCCTGTGCGCGGCGTATGGATTGGCTTCCGTTCAATATATCGGCTTCGAGCCGGATTTGTCGCGGTGGCATTACCAACGCGCCGAATCGTATATGCGCCAGGGCAAGGTTGACGAGGCGATTGCCGCCGCTCGGCCGATTCTCGACCGGCCCGAAACGGCATCGTACATGCACATGCGCCTCGCGCGATTGTTCGCGAAGGCGGGCCGCAAGGACGAGGCTTTCCAGCATCTCATGGCCGCCCTCCAACGCCATCCAAACGATCCCGATGTCCGGTTGAGCGGCGCGGCGGAATTGATCAAGATTGGCCGTATCGAGGAAGGGATCGAACATTACAACGAGACGTTGCGTCTCAATCCAAACGATGCGGTCGCGCACAACAATCTGGGGGTTCTTCTCGAGGATCAGGGCAAGTTCGACGAGGCGTATGCCCATTACAGCGAGGCGGTGCGGTCCGATCCGGCGTTGCCGGTGGCCCGCAACAATCTCGGCAATCTGATGGCCCGGCTCGGACATTACGAAGAAGCGATCCGGCATTTCGCGAAGGCCGTCGAGGATGACCCGAAGCAACAGGATTATCACTATAACCTTGGTGTTCAACTGGCCAATGCCGGCTACACGGAAAAGGCCATCGAACGGTATCGGATTGCCCTTGAACTCGATCCGAACGATGCCCGTGCCCATAACAATCTCGGACTGCTGTTGGCGGAAAAGAAAGAGTATGTCGAGGCGGAAAAGCATTACCGGGAAGCGCTTCGGATTGTGCCTGATTTTGTCCTGGTGTATGCCAATTGGGGCAACATGCTTGTGGACCAGGGCCGGCTCGATGACGGTATCGCCATGTACCGGCAAGGGTTGGATATATCGCCCGAAGACGCCGGCCTACACAACGGCCTGGGTTATTTGTATGCGCAGGCGGGCAAGGATGATTTGGCGAAAAGGGAGTACGAGGAGGCGCTTCGCATAGCGCCGAACTATCCGCTTGCCCTGAATAACCTTGGCAATCTTTACAATCGTCAAAACCGGCCCGACGAGGCGATTCGGTGCTATCAACGCGCGCTGGCCATCGATCCGCGCGACCGGTTCGCCAATGCGAATCTGGGGGACGTTTACTCGAACCAGGGACGCTGGCAGGAGGCGGCCGAGGCGTATTCAAAAGCGATCGAAATCAATCCGTCGAACGCCATGGCGGCGAACGGCCTGGCCAGCGCATTGATCAAACTGGGCCGCATTGAGGAAGGCATTCGCTTCCTTGAAAAGGCGTTGTCGCTTGATCCGAAATTTGCCGCGGCCCATTACAATTACGGGGCTGTGCTGGCCGCCGCCGGCCAAACGGCGAAGGCCATCGAACATTTCAAGGCCGCACTGGCCATTGCGCCGGATTTTCAACTGGCGCGCGATATGCTCGACCGGCTTGGAGGCGGATAAAATGAAGGCCGCCCGAAAAACAAAACGTTCAGCCATTGCCCCTTCCGATCCAACGCCGATCCCTCTGGAGACGTCGGGTCCGGGGCCAATGTCCCGACGGGAATGGATGGCGCTTGGGGGGATTCTGCTGATTGGCCTTGTGCTGCGCGCGATCTACCTGGGTCTGATACTGCAATCGCCGGATTTCGATCATCCCGCACTAGACCCGCAGTTCAACGATTATTGGGCGCGTGGGATGGTAACCGGCAACTGGACACCGCCCGATGGCTATCCCGATCCGCTCATCCGCACGACGCCGCATGGGCGCCCACCCGGCTATCCATACGTTCTGGCGGCCATTTACCGTATCTTCGGCTTGAGTTACCTTGCGCCGCGGATTGTGCAGATGACGCTTGGCCTTGTGAATGTGGCGCTGATGTTTTTCCTTGCACGCAAGTTGTTCGGACGGATGGTCGCGCTGGTGGCTGCGGCTTTCATGGCCACCTACTGGATTTTCATCCATTTCGAGGGTGAATTGACCTATCCCGTGTTCGTCATTGCCATTGCGCTGATTATGATGCATGCAATCCGCTTGTGGGTCGCCCGGCCCGGCGCCGTCAGGGCGCTTGGCGTTGGACTGGCCCTCGGCGCGTTCGCGTTGTTTCGCCCGAACGTCGTGTTGTTCGGACCGCTTCTCGTTGCATGGTGCGCGTGGTTTTTATGGCCGGCAAAAGCCTGGCGCATGTGGTTCCTCTCGTCGTTGATGATGACCTTGGGCACGGTTTGCGTGATCGCGCCGCCGATTATTCGCAACTACGTCGTCGCGGGGGACTTCGTCTTTCTGTCATCTTATGGCGGCGTCAACCTGTGGGCGGGCAACAATCCCAACGCCGATTGCGTGACCCCAAAAATTCCCAATCTGAAGGAAATCGCCGGATTCGAGGACTGGACCTGCTTTCATTATCCGACGATCGTTCGTGGCGTCGGACGAATCCTGGGAAAGGAAAACATCAAATTTTCGGAGGCATCGCGCTATTTCTACGACCAAGCCGTGGATTTTATCGTCCATCATCCCCTCAAAACCCTGCAATTGACCTTGAAGCGTGCCCTGATTTTCTGGGGGCCGACAGAGACCACAAACGATCGGGTGCTTCATTGGGAAAAACGTCATTCGCCGTTGTTGCGGTGGATGCCGGGCTTTCCGGCGGTTATGGCGGTGTTTGTGCTCGGCACGGCGGCATCCATCCAGGCATGGAAAGCAAATCGGAAAGGGATTTCGCGCGATCGTTTTGCGCTTCATATCCTCATCTTTCTTTTTATCTTGGCCTATTTTGCGTCGGTCATGCCCTATTTCGTGGCGGGACGTTACCGTATTCCGGTTATACCGTTCCTGCTGCTGATGGGCGCATTCGGCATGGCGCACGTAGCCCGGATGCTTGGGGCGCGCCAATACCGCCGGGCGGGAATTTGGATTGCGGCCGGTGCGGCCGTATGGGGCGTGGACAGTATCCAATTCTATTCATACGAGCCGGATCGCGCCATTTGGTATCACCAGCGTGCGATTGCTTACGAACAGAAAGGTGAAATCGAGCGTGCCCTCGAAACAAACGCGGAGGAACTGGCCGTCAATCCGAAATACGCGGACGGCCACGTGACGCGCGGACGCCTGCTGGTCAAGTTGGGCCGCGTCGAGGAGGGAATCGCGGAATACCGCGAAGCCTTGCGCCTCAAGCCGGAAAACGACATTGCATGGAACAATCTCGGCTATGAACTCGCCCGGCAAGGACAGCACGAGGAGGCGTTGCATTGTTACGAAACGGCTTTGCGCATCAATCCGCGATTGCCCATTGCGCGCAACAATCTTGGCAATTTGTTGATCGAACAGGGAAGGCCCGGCGAGGCGATTGCGCATTTTCAGGAGGCGCTGAATGCCGATCCGATGGACAAAAATGCTGATTATAATTGGGGGAACGCCCTGTTTGCCCTGAAGCGATATGAAGAGGCCGTCACGCATTACCGGAAGGCCTTGGAACGCGCGCCAAACAACGCGGACATACCGAACAACATGGGGCTGGCCTTGTCGCAACTGGGGCTTTCCGATGAGGCTATCGAGGCGTACCGGACCGCGTTGCGCATCAATCCGGATTATGCCAACGCACACAACAATCTCGGATACGAGTATTTTTTGAAAAACGATTTTGCCGCGGCGCGCAAGGAATACGAGGAAGCGCTGCGCCTCAATCCGGTCTTCGCCCTCGCGCGCAACAATTTCGGGCGGCTGTTGGAGCGCCAGGGTGACAAGCAGGGCGCCATGGATCAATACAAGCGTGCCCTTGACGCCGATCCAAAGGACAAAAACGCCCACCTGAACATGGGGGATCTGCTGCGGGACGAGGGACGTTTCAGCGAGGCCGTCGAAGAGTATCGCGAAGCGCTCGAAAACGACCCGCACAACGCCGATATCCCGAACAATCTCGCGTTTGCCCTCGTGCGCATGGGGCGGATCGAGGAAGGGGTGCGGTTCTTTCAAAAGGCGATTGAAATCAACCCGCGATATGTAAACGCCTATTGCAATCTGGGCACGATTTTAACCGAGGCCGGCCAATTCGACGAGGCCATTCGGCTGTTTCGCCAGGCGCTCGCAATCAATCCGTTGTGCGAGCCCGCTAAGGCCGGTCTTGAACGCGCAGGCGCCGCCAAGGCGCGAACAGGATCACCGTAGTTTTCCGGTGCGATGCGGAATATTATTTGGGGAAGATGCTTGGACGGACAGAGGGCCGATACGATAACGGATCAAGGGTGAGTTTGCCCCGAAGATGTCGTCGTATCCGGTCAAGATGGCGCATCAAGAACTCTCCAAGGATTTGACCACTTCGGGCCTACTGTCCGGTTTTCGTATTTTTCGCAAAACCCCGTGAAGCGCGGCGAAAATGGCGGCGGCATGGACGGCCGCAATCCCGCCAAAGACGGCCGTCTGTGCGTAAAGCGAGATTTGCGTGTGGGTTGCGAGGATCATGGGAATGATGGCGGCGGCGGACGCGCAGGCGCCCATCAAAATGCCCGTGCCACACAGTGCGGCATGTTCCACGAGCAGGACGTGAAAAATGACAGGGGAATCGTATCCAAGGGCGTGCAACAAAGCGATCTCGGATTGGCGTTCGTGCAGGTTGCGCAATGCGACGATTCCCGCACCGGCGCCACCCAGCATCAGGCCGAGTCCGCCCAACACCAGAAACAGTGCAAGATAGGCGGTTTCTACGCCATAGAACATTTCCAGGCGATCCAGGGTCCTCGTGGCCTGCATGCCGATCCGACTATATTCGCGGTTGAGCCGCAATACCGTTTCGTGGACCTTTTCCGGAGGCGTTTCGATGAGAAAGGCGCGGTGTCCGCTTTCGGACGGAAAGAGACGCGTAAAATCGGATTCGGAAAGAATCAGGGCGCCCTGAAAAACGGAAAGCCGCATGGGCAGGCTTTCGACAAGTTTCAGGGTCACCTCTTGCCCCGATTCATCCGTTATAGTCAGATTTTCGCCGTCTTCCAGACCGGTTTTTTTATTCAAACCCCACAAAGCGGTGTTTGTATCGCCTACAATTACGGGTATTTGTCCATCTTGTAATGGATGAAGTAGCGTCTCCCATGTTTTTTTGTCCGCGAACGCATCGAGGGCCCCCAAGACCTCGGCATTCACGCCAAACAGGCGTGGACTTTGCGCCCGGTTGAGATTGAGGCATCCGGCGTCGTCGCCCTCCCGAACACGCAGCGGGATCACCTGTCCAATGTAGCCTTTCAAGAATGCTCGTCCTCCATCCATGACGGGCATGCTGGTTTCGGCATAGATGGGGAAGCCGCCGGTGCCGGAATCGCGGCGTTCCGCATGCAAGGCGAGGTTTTCGCGCATGGCCGAAACCGACAACACCAGGAAGCAACCGCAGGCGATTGCCGCGGCAACCCCAAGGCTCCGGCTGCGTCGTCGTGCGAGATTGGCGAGGGCCAACTTCCATAAAGTGGGATTTCTAAAGGTGTTGCGATGTCCAAGATATCCAAGAAACCACGCATGGCCTCCGAGGCCGGCCATCAGAAGAAGAAATCCGCTTCCCAGAAATGCCACGGGCAGGTCTTTTATTGCGCCGGACAAGGCGGCGGCACCCAGGGCCGCCGCACCGGCCAAGCATAACACCATGAAAAAGGGCTGTCCATGCCTCTGTTTTCGGGATGCCGCCGGCGGGATGGCCGTGTAATCCCTTGAAAGCAGTTCGCGGGCAGGATGTTTTGCCGCCCGGCTCACACCGAACCAGAGGATGATCAGCGTGCATCCCAGCACGACGAGGGCCGATTCGACCAGGGTGCCGGCCCGGGCATGAAAACGGATGGAGGTCTCGGCCATGGAATCCGGCCAAAGCCGCACAAGAAGGACAAGCAGCCCCATACCATAAAGCGCGCCGAGGACCGCGCCGAGGACCGCGCCAAACAGGGCCGACGGAGAGGCTTCGGCCATGAACAAGGCGCGGATGCGTCGTGCGGAATATCCCACGGCCATCAGCGTGCCCATTTCCCCGGCGCGCTGTTGCAAACCAAAAGAGTAAAGCAATCCCAGCAGGATTAGCGCGGAACCGATGAGAAAAGCGCTCATGGCCGCCATGAGGCCGCCGAAATCCATGGCCTGATTTACCCCGTCGAGTGCGCGTTGCCGTACGGCGGCGAATGCCAGCCCGATTTTTTTTTCATCAATGCGCGCGCGCAGCGTGCGTTCCAGTTCTTTTTCGTCCCCGGCGGCGGCGGGAAAGCGAACGGCCATCACGGAACCGAATCGTGTCCCCCACAGTTCCTTCCCGGTATCGAAAGGGATCAGCAATTTGGGGGTTTGTCCATAGGTATTCCAATACGCCTCGTTTGCGGCGTCGTCGAGACGTTCCGCGTCAAGCGGCATGCCGATATCCCAATCCCGGCAATTTTCGACATCGGATAGCCCCGGAAATCGCGGCGCCAGTTCCCGTTCAATGGCGAAATCGTCCATGGACGCCACCTTGGACACATGGAACGATCGGCGTTTTTCGACAAAGGCATTGTCGGGCTGAAACTGCATGTAGGCAACTTCGATACGGTCGCCCGCCGCCGCGCCGATTGTTTCCGCCAGCCATGAGTTGATAATCGCGGCGTCTCCGGGCAAATCGGGCGGAACGCCTCCTGCCGCCACGAACGAGTAAGGAGTCGTGCGGCCATCCTTGGAGATGGAATTCGCCAAATAGGTCAATGACGGCCGCGTCCCCGGAACGTCGAGGGCGGCGCGGACGATTTCGTCTTCAATGAAAATGCGCGACGATTCGAGCTGAACCAAACCCGAAGGGTGTCGGCGGAACGCGAGACCGATATGCTCCAAGGTCCACGCGCGTTCGAGCGCGGCATCGATCGCTTCGGCATCCGCCCCATCGTCCGCCAGCAGCAGATTCGCGCGCCCGGCGAGATCCATCTGGTCCTGCAGCCATGTGCGATCCAGAAAGACATTGCAGGGAGTCGCCTGATTGATCGCAAGGCTGAACCGGCCCAGCTGGCGATCGGTCAATACGGCTTTGAGGGTGACAAGCAGCGCGATCGAGGCATCGCGTTCGTTGCCGGCCAGCGGTGCATCCCGCGGCATGAGTCCAGGTTTTGGGATGCGCAGCGCGATGTCGTCGCCGACAGCAACGCCCAGCAGACGTGCGGCCGCCTCGTTCATGGCGGCTTCCTGTGGTCCCAGCGCGCCGAATGCTGGCGTTTCCTCGGCAAAGCGCCAGAATTCGGAACCTACGCCTATCATGTTGGCTTGGTTGATTTGATTCGGCGGCACATTCGATCCGGCGGGAATCGCGGCGATTCCCCGCAGGGCCAGGACCGCCGCCGCATGAATCCGCCCTTCCTCCCGATGAATGGCTTCCGGCAGATCCTGCGAAAAAAAACGATGCCCCCAATCTATGGCATAGGTCACGCGCCCGAGCCGTGCCACGGCAATGCCGCGCAGCGTCCCGTCAACGGAATCGCCCACGAGGAGCGCGCCCGACAGCGCCGCGCAGGCAATCAGCGTACCGGCCGCGACGGATGCGTGCATCCGGCGGTGATGGGCAAGGCCGCGCAGGATAAGCGAAAAAAAAGTCATGCGTCAACCCTGCGGGACCAGCCGCCCGTCTTTCAGTTCGAGAACGCGCCGGAACCGTTCGGCGATGGGCATGGCATGCGTCACGATAACGATCGCCATCCGTTCCGTCCGCTGCATTTCAAGCATCAGATCGGCCATGTCGCGCGCCGCTTCCTCGTTGAGGGATCCCGTTGGCTCGTCGGCCAGCAGGAGGGCCGGACGATTGATCAGGGCGCGCACGAATGCAACCCGCTGCCTTTCGCCTCCTGAAAGTTGTTCCGGTCGCGCATCCATTCGGTGCGCCAAACCGACCCGTTCGAGCAGCGTTTCGGCGCGTTCGCGCGCGTTTCTTGCGTCTTTATGCACGAGGGCGGGCACAATCGCGTTTTCAAGCGCCGTGCATTGCGGCAGGAGGTGGTGGGCCTGAAAAACGAAACCCACGTCCCGGTTTCGGAATTGCGCGGACTCCATCGGCGTGAGCGACAGGAGGCTTCGTCCCCGAAACAACACTTGGCCGGAAGTCGGCGCGTCGAGCGCCCCCATCAGGTTGAGCAGCGTGCTCTTGCCGCATCCGGACGGTCCGGTTATGGCGGCGCACTCGCCGGCATAAAGCGTGAAATCCACGCCTTTCAAGACGGGAAGCGGTCCCGGACCAGCCGGATAGGCCTTGTGCACGTCACGCAATTCGATAAGCGGTCCGTTTTCCGTCATCTGTTTTCGTTTCCTTCGCCTTTTTTCCGCACCGGGCGCCACCAAGTGTACACGCGCACGGGCCGCACAATCCGGAATCCCAGCCCTTCATACAAGGCGCGCGCGGGATTGTCGAGCGTGACCCCAAGCGCGGCATGCCGCATGCCCGCCCGCCAGAACGCGTGCATCAAATCGCGCACCAGCATTGTTCCAATCCCTTGGCGCCGACAGTCGCGCCGGACGGCAACCTGAAGCACGAAACCATGTCCGGGAGCGACCTCGCAGCCGGCGGTCACGCCGGAAACGGTTCTGGCGCCGGCTGATCGTTCATCCTTCCGGACCACGCGCAAATAACCGCTCCGGAAGAAACCGTAATCCTCCGCGACCACCCGGCGCAGAAAATCGGTTGCCAAGGCCGGGCGTCGCACCTCGACGTGCAGCCGTTGTTCCGGATGGTCTTCGTAGGCATCCACGATGGTCCGGGCGATCTCGGTGAAAGAATCCGGTCCCGCCTCGAGCGTCTTTGGCGCATGGCGACTCCAATCGGCGTCACGCAAGGCAGCCATCATAATCGCGCGATCCGTGCCGGTGAATCCCTGCGGCAAAAAAACACCGTCCAGATCGAATGAACCGAACGCAATACCTTCGTAAACGATTCCGCCAACCTCGCGAGCCCGAAGCGTGCGCACGCTTTCCCGAATCAACCGGCGTTCGATATGACGTCCGGTGTAACGGCCCAACACATGAAGAAACGAGATATAACCGGTGCGATGACGCACATGGGACATAAGCATGCCCGCGGCCTTGACGCCGTCCGTGACCGCGATAACATCCACGCCGTTGTGGGCAATGGCCGAACCGAGGATTTTCGGCCCGGTCACGCGATAATACGCGGCGGATTCCGGACCATATAGACCGGAAATTCCGTCCGCGATTTCCTCCACAAACTCGTCCGTATTCGACGGGAGACGTCTCAGTCGTTCCAGATGGAACATGGCGCCACTCCACACGTCCAATCGGTTCCTAGGCTATCGCAGCCCGTCACCCGAATGCGAATCCGCCCAACCGCCGCGGAACCATGAGGCCAAGCAGGCCGTTTCACCTGGTTTCGGGCGGCCCTGAAACGCATGCCACGGTCTCTCGGCGTCTGCGTTACAAGACGCCCACTTCCTTGAGGCCGCTGATACCGGTGCGTACTTCCCCGGCGGACCGGTGCAGGGCGGCCAACTCGTCTTCGGAGAGTTCCAACTCGACGATTTCCTCGACGCCGTTCTTGCCGAGGCGAACCGGCACGCCGATATAGAGGTCTTCGAGGCCATATTGGCCGGTCAGATACGCCGCGCAGGGTAGGAGTTGCCGCTCGTCGCGGACGATGCTCTGCACCATGCGCGCGGCGCTGGCGCCCGGCGCGTAATAGGCGCTGCCGGTCTTGAGCAGGGCCACAATCTCGCCCCCGCCGGTGCGGGTGCGCTTGACAAGCGCCTCGACGCGGTCCGGCGGCAGCAGGCGCGTGATGGGAATACCGGAAACCGTCGTGTATTGCGGCAGCGGCACCATGTCGTCACCATGCGAACCGAGCACCATCGTGTCCACGTTTTTCGCGCTGACGCCCAGTTCCATCGCCACGAACGCGCGCAGGCGCGCGCTGTCGAGGCAGCCGGCCATGCCGAGCACCCGTTCCGGAGGAAAACCGAGTTTGCGCAACGCGACGTACGTCATCACGTCGAGCGGATTCGTTACGATGATGACGACGCTTTCCGGCGCGCACCGCGCAATGTGGCCGCATACATCCGTGATGATGGCGCCGTTTTTCGCGAGCAAATCGAGGCGCGTCATGCCGGGTTTTCGCGCAAGACCCGCCGTTACAACCACCACGTCCGCGCCTTCCACGGCGCCGAAATCGTTGCTGCCCGTCACAACGGCGTCATAGCCGCGAATGGGACCCGCCTGCGTCAAATCCAGCGCCTTGCCCTGCGGCAGGCCTTCCACCACGTCCACGAGGACGATGTCCCCCAATTCCATCTCCGCGCAATACTGCGCCACCGACGCGCCGACGTTCCCCGCGCCCACACACGCAATTTTGAACCGTTTTCCTGCTGCCTTGGCCATGTCGAACCCTTTCTTTGTCTGTTTCGACCGCACGGGCGCAAGTGTACCATTCCGCCGGTTCCAAATTCCCATCGTCGTTCAGTCATCAGGCACACGACAAAGGAGGGTGATATTCAAGGGAATTTCCCAAACGCGACATGAGCCTGCCGCGGAATGTACAATTCCTTCCCGTGAACCAATCGGAGCGAATTGGCCATGACGATGCGGGAACGGATGCTGGCGCTGGCGCAGGGCCGGCCTCACGATCGCGTCCCGTTTGTGCAATACAGCGGACTCGCCGCGCCGAACGAGGCGATATGGTCCGTCATCGGGCGCGGGAACATGGGTCTGCTCGTGTGGACGTGCGTTCATGCCCTCGACACGCCCAACTGCCGTTTCGTGCGCGAGGACATTGTCCGCGACGGGCGGCCCGGCTTTCGCAATACGCTGATTACGCCCGAAGGCCGTCTTTACGAAGAGCGGTTGATCGAACCGGCATACGGCACATCCGCGGCGGCGTGCCACTACGTCAAGGAGCCGGACGACTACCGGATCCTCATGGCGTATTTTCGCGACATGCGTGTCCGGCTTGATTGCGAAGGTCTTTATCGCGTCGTTCGCGACCTCGGCGACGACGGCTTGCCGCATGTGTCGGTGGCCCGAACGCCTTACCAGCAGTTATGGGTGCAATGGGTCTGCCTTGCGGATCTGGGCATCCATCTGGCGGAATGGCCGGATTTGATGCAGGAAGTGGTTTCTGAAATCGAGCGCGTTCAGCACGGGATATTCCGCGTCGTTTGCGAAGCGGTTCGTTCAGGCGCGCCCGTACCTTACGTTGTTTTTCCCGACAACATTACGGCGCCCGCCATTGGCGACACGTATTTCCGCCGCTATTGCGTCCGCGCCTACGACGAATTGGCCGGCTTGCTCGCGGAAACCGGACGCGACGTGCCGCTGTTCGTTCATGCGGACGGCGATCTGAAGGCGTTATGGCGGGCGATTGCCGAGTCGCCTTTGCGCGGCCTCGATTCGATGTCGCCGCCGCCGGACAACGACACAAGCGTCGCGGAGGCCGTGGCGCAGTGGCCGGAGATGCGGTTGTGCGTCAATTTCCCGTCATCGGTCCATCTCGCGGGACCGGACGCCATCCGTCTTTGCACGGAGAAACTGCTCGAAGAGGGCGGCCGCACGGGGCGCCTGCAAATTCAGATATCGGAAAATGTGCCGGCGGACGTCTGGCGCGTGAGTTTTCCGGCGATTGCGAGTACAATTGCTGCGTTCGGCGCAAAGGGAATGCGGGCGGCAAGGAACACATGAATGCTATAATGGGTTTGCACGAAGGACAAAAGGATCTTTGCCCATGATCTTTCACGTAAAAATCGAACAAGCGGAAGACGGATGGCTGGTCGTGGAATGTCCGGCGCTGCCGGGCTGCGTTTCACAGGGCCGAACGGAAGAAGAGGCCTTGGCCAATATTCGAGAAGCAATCACGGCGTGGCTCTGGGCGGAAGATCAAAAAGCCGCCGCCGCGCTTTCCGTGAACTCGTCGGGGCCGCCCCGGATGGTGGCCGTGTAACGAATGGGGCGCTTGAACAATATATCCGGTTCCCAGGCCGCGAAGGCTTTTCAGCGCGCTGGATGGAATGTGGTTGGCCAAGTGGGGAGTCATCTCGTCATGACCAAGCCGGGTGTGCGCGTGAATCTGTCAATTCCACAACACAAGGAACTTTCCGTCGGAACGCTCCGCGCCCTGATTGCCCATGCGGGTATTGGCGTGGAAGAGTTCCTTGAACAGCTCTGAGGGATGACGCCCGGGCGTCTGGCGCGTGAGTTTTCCGGTGATTGCGAGTACAATTGCCGCGTTCGGCGCGCCGCCGTATTGACCCATGGAGAATACAAGCCCCGCGAGGTTTGTTCTTCAATAGAAAGCGAGTCGTTTACGTGGAGAAGCCAGTGCCCCTTGATCAGGCGAAAAACAACCAGCCGTTGCTGGTCGTGGCCATCGAAGGCGGACATCAGATTCATCATCGGCTGAAGTCGCTTGGCATACGGCCGGGCGTGCTTATCGAGAAGATCAGCGGACGGGCCGGAAGCGGCCCGGTGGTCGTGCGGCATGGCCGGTCGCAAACGGCCATAGGACACGGCGTCGCGCACCACATTCTCGTCGAGATTTCGAAATGAAACGCATTCTGCTCATGGGCAATCCAAACGTCGGAAAAAGCGTCGTCTTTTCCCGGCTGACCGGCGTGCGGGCGATCTCGGCCAACTATCCGGGCACAACGGTCGAGTTCACCCAAGGCGACATGATGCTGGGGGCGGAAAAGGCGCTGCTCATAGACGTGCCCGGCGTGTACGGTCTCGAGGCGGCCTGCAAGGCCGAGGAAATTGCCGTCATGATGCTCAAAGAGGCCGATGCGGTCATCAATGTCGTGGATTCGACGAATCTCGAGCGAAACCTTCACCTGACGCTGCATCTGCTCGAACAACGCCTGCCGATGGTCGTCGCGCTGAACGTATGGGACGACGCCCGGCATCAGGGCATACAAATAGACCATCGCAAGTTGCAGGAACTCCTCGGCGTTCCCGCCGTGCCGACCGTGGCCGTGACAGGGGAAGGAATCAAGGAACTGGTGGAACATCTGGCCGCCGCCCCGACTCCCGTGCATGACGTCATGACCGAGGAGCAACGGTGGACCGAGGTGGGCCGAATCGTCAGCGAAGTCCAAACGTTGACGCACCGCCATCATACCTTGGGCGAGTTGTTGAGCGACGCTTCCGTGCGCACCGAAACCGGCCTGCCCATCGCCGCATTCATGCTTTTCCTGGCCTTTGCCGGCATCCGCATGATTGGCGAGGGGTTGATCGCTTTCATCTTCGATCCGGTCTTCGATTTGTTATGGAAACCGATGCTGGTGCGGCTGAGCGCAAGCCTCGATCCTTCTGGATTCTGGCACGAACTGTTCATCGGCACACTCGTGGGCGGCGAGATTGATTTCGTCCAGTCCTTCGGTTTGTTGAGCACGGGCCTGTACGTTGCGGTGACCATGGTGTTTCCCTACGTGCTGGCCTTTTACCTGGTGCTTAGTCTCCTTGAAGACTTCGGTTATCTTCCGCGCCTGGCCGTCCTGCTCGACACGCTCATGCACCGCATGGGGCTGCACGGCTGGGCGATCATACCGATGCTGCTGGGGCTGGGTTGCAACGTGCCGGGTATCATGGCCACGCGGGTCCTCGAAAGCGCCCGCGAACGCTGGATCGCCGCGACGCTCGTTTCGATTGCGGTGCCGTGCGCGAGTCTCCAGGCCATGATGTGGGGCATCCTAGGCCATCACAGCGCATGGTATGTTGCGGGCGTGTACGGCACGCTCTTTCTCGTCTGGATCGTGCTGGGCTGGATTCTGAACGCGATGCTCAAGGGCATGAGTCCGGAACTCATTCTCGAAATTCCGCCCTACCGTATGCCGTCGCCCCGTGCGATAGGGTTCAAGATGTGGACGCGCATTCAGCAATATTTCAAGGAGGCAGTGCCGTTTGTCCTCTTGGGCGTCCTGATCGTGAACCTGCTGAACCGCGTGCGGGTGTTCGATATCGTGGCGGATGCCTTGGGTCCCGTCGTTATGCGGCTATTCGGATTGCCGCAGGAGGCTGTGCTCGCGCTGGTGCTGGGATTTCTGCGCAAGGACATCGCCGTCGGCATGCTCGGTTCGCTGAACCTCGAGCCGAAACAACTGATTATCAGCGTGACCGTTCTCGCCATGTCCTTTCCGTGTATCGCCACGTTCATCGTTCTTGCCCGCGAACTCGGCCTCCTCGGCCTTGCCAAGAGCATGGCCGTCATGATTACCGCGAGTCTTGCCGCCGGAATCCTGCTGAACCTGGCGCTTTGACCGCGGAGCCGCATGCAAGGATGAATGAAGATGACAAGGTGGCGTTTTTTGATTTGTCCGGAAAGGGCTGATACAATTCCTATCGCTTGGAAACGACAAGGTGGGTGCCAACATGTGTAAGACGGGCGCACGCCGTGGAGCGTGCCATGAAATGAGCGTTCTCAGCCATGCGGCTGGGATTTTTTTTGCCCGGACGACGGCGGATTGGCCATGAATTCAGACAACGGACCCGTGTGCGAAACGACGGTCGTGATGGAGGCGATCGCCATGGCCGCCGCGATTCACCGCATGGCCCAGGAAATCGTGGCGGCGAATGAGGACGTGTCCTCGCTCGCCTTTTTGGGAATTCTAAGCCGGGGGCGGCCGTTGGCGGAGCGTCTTGCGGCGCAGATCGATCAAATGACAGGTGTGGCTCCGCCGGTCGGATCGCTGGCGACCACGCTCTACCGGGACGATTTGCGGGCGGGCGTGGGAACGGTCAAGATTGGCGGCGGCACGACGCATTTCGCCTTTCCCATTGACGGCAAAACGGTCGTTCTCGTTGACGATGTGCTGGCGGCGGGACGCACCATCCGGGCGGCGCTCGATGAAGTCATGGATTACGGCCGTCCGGCGCGCATTCAATTGGCCTGTCTCGTGGATCGCGGCGGGCGCGAGTTGCCGATTCAGCCGGATTACCTTGGATGGAGCGTCGCCACAAGGCCCGACGAATGGGTCTCAGTCCGATTGCGGGAAATGGACGGACAGGACATTGTGTTGCTTGAACGGCGTTCCCTGACGGACGGGGAGGGCGGGTCGTGACACAGGCGCCCAGATTAAAATGGACGCGTAAGGATCTTCTCGGCATCGAGGAGTTGTCGCGGGAAGAAATCCTGCTGATTCTGGACACCGCGCCGCAGTTCGTCGCCGTATCGGCGCGCGAAAGCGGCATCAAGAAGGTGCCGCTGCTGCAGGGGCGGCTGGTGGTCAATTGGTTTTACGAACCCAGCACCAGGACCCGGACCTCCTTCGAACTGGCCGCCAAGCGCCTGAGCGCGGACACCCTGTCCATTACGGCTTCGGCGTCGAGCGCGGTCAAGGGCGAAACGCTGCATGACACCTTGGCGAACATCGAGGCCATGCACACCGACATTGTCGTCATCCGCCACAGTTACGCGGGTGCGCCGCACATTCTCGCACAGCGGCATCCATCGCATATCGTCAACGCGGGCGATGGGCGTCACGAGCATCCGACCCAGGCGCTGCTCGATGCGTTTACGATGCGCGAGCACATCCGCGCCGTGCGGCAGGATCCCGCGGCGCAACTGGACGGCCTTCGCGTGGCAATCATCGGCGACATCACGAACAGTCGCGTTGCCCGCAGCAATATCTGGTGTCTGACAAAACTCGGCGCCCAGGTTACGCTGTGTGGTCCGCGCACGCTGATTCCGCCGCATATCGAGCGAATGGGCGCCGTGGTGACGACCGATTTGCGCGAGGCGATCTGCGACGCGGATGTCATCTATGCGCTGCGCATCCAATTCGAGCGGCAACAGAACTGCCTGTTTCCAAGTGTGCGCGAATATATCCGGTTGTTCCGGGTCGATCAGGAGTCGCTGCGGCTTGCGCCGCCGCACGCGCTCGTCATGCACCCCGGTCCCATCAACCGTGACATCGAACTCGCGGCGGAGGTGGCCGACAGCGCTCGCAGTGTCATTTTGCGACAGGTGACGAATGGCGTCGCGGTGCGCATGGCCATCATGCACCTGCTCGTCAACAGCGGCCGGGGAGGAGATGGCGCATGAGCCTCGTTATCGTAAACGGACATGTAATCGATCCGGCCTCCGCCCGTTCCGAGAGGGCCGACGTGCTGATTGAAGGCACGCGGATCGAGCGCATCGGGAAGGGCCTGAAAGGCGGCAAGACGATAGACGCTTCCGGGTGTGTCGTTTGCCCCGGATTTGTGGATATTCATGTCCATTTCCGCGAGCCCGGCCAGGAATCGAAAGAGACGATTGCGTCGGGAAGCCGCGCGGCGGCGCGCGGCGGTTACACGTCCGTCGTTCCGATGCCGAATACGGCTCCGCCCATAGACAACGCGGGCATGGTCGAATTCGTGATTCGCCGGGCGCGCGAGACGGCATGTGTCAAGATCTGGCCGAGCGCTTGCGCCACCAAAGAGCGCGCCGGACAGGAAATGACCGAGATGGGCGAACTCAAGGATGTCGGCGCGGTCGCCGTGACCGACGACGGTTCGGACATCGCGAGCAGTTGGGTTCTGCGCCGCGTGCTCGAATACGCCGACATGTGCGGATTGACGTATCTGGCCCACTGCGAGGATGCGTCGCTCATGGAGGGCGGCTGCATGAACGAAGGCTATAATTCGACCCGCCTCGGGTTGCCGGGCATGCCGCGCGAGATGGAAGAGATCCGCATTGACCGAAATATCCGGCTTGCCGCCCTGACCGGCGCGAAGATTCACATCCAGCATGTGACGACGGCGGAGGGGGTCGAGATTATCCGGCGCGCCAAGGCCAACGGCGTGCGCGTGACCTGCGAGACCGCGCCGCATTACTGGATGCTGACGGACGAGGCGGTAACGACGTTTAGCACGAATGCCAAGATGAATCCCCCGTTGCGCGAAGCGGCGGACGTGGCGGCCATACGGGCCGCCATTGCCGACGGCACGATAGACTGCATCGCGACGGATCACGCGCCCCACACGTTCACCGACAAGGACGTCGAGTTCCATCTCGCGCCGTTTGGCATAGTCGGGCTTGAAACCGCGCTTGGCCTGGTTCTCACCGGCCTGGTCGAGACGGATTTAATCTCGTTGGAACGCGCCGTCGAATTGATGACAATCGCTCCTGCCCGCATTCTCAACCTGCCCATCGGCATGCTGAGGGAAGGCGGTCCGGCGGATATCGTGGTGTTTGATCCCAAGAAGGAATGGACCGTGGATCCCGCGGTGTTTGCTTCGTTGAGCCGCAACACGCCGTTTGCGGGCGAAACGCTGCGCGGACAAGTCAAGGCGACCCTGTGCGACGGAAACGTGGTTTATCAACTTGCTTGAAGAGAAGGAATTACACTTGAAAGCGGTATTGGCGCTCGAAGACGGGAGCGTGTTCGAAGGCAACGCGGTTGGCGCGGAAGGCGAGAGTTTCGGCGAACTGGTGTTCAACACCAGCATGACGGGCTACCAGGAAATCCTGACAGACCCGTCATACGCCGGGCAGATTGTCACGATGACCTATCCGCTGATCGGCAACTATGGCTGCAACGACGAGGACGTCGAGTCGCGCAAGCCCTTTGTCGAGGGATTCGTCATGCGCGAGTGCTGCATGACGCCGAGCAACTGGCGGGCGAAGATGTCGCTGCCGGAGTATCTCAAGAAGCACAACGTCGTCGCGATAGACGGCGTGGACACGCGCAAGATTACGACGCTCCTGCGGACCAAAGGCGCGCAGCGTTCCGTCATCAGCACCGTTGATCTCGATCATGACAGCCTTGTCCAAAAGGCGCTCGCGTCGCCGCCCATGTCCGGCAGCGATTACGTCAAGGCGGTCAGCGTCAACGAGCCATACGAATGGAATCCCGGCGCCGACGGCAAGTACCGCGTCGTCGCCATGGACTACGGCATCAAGTACAACATCATGCGGCGGCTCGAAGCCGTCGGTTGCCGCGTCATCGTCATGCCCGCCACGACCGGTCTCGACGAAGTCCTTGCGCAGAAGCCCGACGGCGTGTTCCTCTCGAACGGTCCCGGCGATCCGGCCGCATTGCCGTATCTGTATCCGACGATTCAAGGGCTGTTTGGAAAGACGCCTATTTTTGGCATCTGTCTGGGCCACCAACTCCTCGGCCACGCCTACGGCGGCACGACGTACAAACTCAAATTTGGTCATCGCGGCGGGAACCAACCCGTCCTGAACCACATCACCGGACAGGTCGAAATCAGCGCGCAAAACCACGGTTTTGCCGTGGACCCGAATTCGATCGATCAGGACAAGGTCCGCATTACGCACACGAATCTCAACGACCAGTCCGTCGAAGGCATGGAACACCGCGAATATCCCATTTTCAGCGTCCAGTACCATCCCGAAGCGTCCCCTGGCCCGCATGACAGCCGTTATCTCTTCGACCGGTTCGCCCGGCTCATGGATGAGGCCAAGGCCGGTGCGTGAGGAGACATCGAATGCCCGCAAAGAAATCTTCGGTTGTAACATTTGCCTCGAGTAAGGTGAAGGAACTGCGGAGGCACGCGACGCTGCCCGTAAAGTTCGAAAAACAACTTGCGCAATATCCGCTCGACAAGATGTTCCGCGACAAACAGGTTGCCATCAAGATCCACGTCGGCTCCGATGTGGGGTTCACGACGATCCATCCGCTGTTCATTCGCATCGTGGTCGAAGCCGTCAAGAAGGCCGGCGGCAAGCCGTTCATCACGGATGGTTCCGGCGCGATGCACCATGCCAAGGGCCGTGGGTACACCGAGGAAGTCCTTGGCGCGCCGCTAATCGCCGCGGCGGGCATCGCGAACACCTATTCGTATGAGCGCAAGATCGGCTACCGATCGCTCAAGAGCGTCCACTTGTGCGGCAACATTGTTGATGCGGACGCGATGATCGTGCTCAGCCACGGCAAGGGGCACGGCAACAGCGGATTCGGCGCGGCCATCAAAAACCTTGCGATGGGCTGCGTCGCGCGCGACAGCCGAGCCCAGATTCACCGCCTTCAGGGCCAGCAATTCAAATGGGATCCGGCCAAGTGCACGCGCTGCCGGGCCTGCATTGAAAACTGTCCGTCGCCCGGCACGCTTACCTTCGATGCCACACGCAATCTGCACTACTTCGATCATCATTGCCGCTACTGCCGCCACTGCGAATTGGCGTGTCCGAAGGGCGCGATCAAGATTGACAGCAAGGGGACCTATTATTTTCAACGCGGCATGGCCCTGACGACGAAAGCCGTTCTCGACACGTTCGAGCCGAATCGCGTGTTGTTCATCAATGTGATGCTCAACATCACGCCGTTTTGCGACTGCTGGGGGTTTTCGACGCCCGCGCTCGTGCCCGATGTCGGTATCCTCGCCGCGACGGACATTGTCGCCGTCGAACAGGCCAGTCTTGACCTTGTGCGGACGGAAGACTTCATCGCCAGTTCGCTGCCGAAATCAATGAAACTCGGCAAGGGCGATCATCTCTTTGAACGGATTCACGGCAAGAATCCGTATCTGCAGGTCCAGTGCGCCGAGGAAATCGGTCTGGGAAGCCGTGCTTACACGCTGAAAACTATCGGATGAAACCGGGACCGGCGGATGAGATGTTGGCTTGAGCCGGGTCCGTGTTCCATGCACGGTGTCCGCACGAGGGCCTTCTCAACGATCGCGCGTGCGGCAAGGAGATCCGAAATGAATCGAGCCGGATGGGCGATGGCAGCCGGGATTTGCGCGTTGTGTTTGGTTGCCGCCGGGGTTGACGCACCGAGGGAAGACATCCTTATCGCCGATTTTGAAAGCGCATCCTATGGGGATTGGCGCGTCGAAGGCGAAGCCTTCGGGGCCGGACCCGCCGAGGGGACTTTGCCGGGCCAGATGCCCGTGGGCGGGTACATGGGCAAACGGCTGGTAAACAGTTATCACAGGGGCGACGGCGCGACCGGCTCGTTGACTTCTCCGCCTTTTGTCATCGAGCGCCCCTTGCTGTGCTTTTTGATGGGTGGCGGCAAACATCCAGCCCGAACCTGCATGGATCTGATCGTGGACGGATCGGTCGTGCGAACAGCCACGGGCCCGAACGACAAGCCGGGCGGCAGCGAACGGCTTTCTTGGCAGACGTGGGACGTCTCGGAATTTACGGGCAAGAGGGCCGTCTTGAAAATTATCGATCGCCACACGGGCGGCTGGGGCCATATCAACGTGGACCACATCATGCTTTGCGACGAAGCGCCGGTAAAGGAGTTGGCCATGCGGATGAAACTGCAAAAGCGATATCTGAACCTTCCCGTCAAAAACGGCGCCGAAATGCGGCGGATGCGCATCCTGATCAAGGGCGAAACGGCGCAGTCGGACCGCGTTGTACGCGAATTCGACATCGAACTTGCCGAAGGGGAGCCGGATTTCTGGGTGTTCTGCGACATGGCGCCGTTCGCGGGCCATGAAATCGAGATCCACGTGGATGCCATGCCGAAGGACTCAAAAGCCCTCGATGCGATTGTCCAAGACGACATTATTCGCGGGGCGGACAACCTGTACCGCGAAAAATGGCGGCCGCAATTTCATTTTTCGTCGCGCCGGGGCTGGAACAATGATCCGAACGGCCTCGTCTATCACAAGGGCGAGTATCATCTTTATTACCAGCATAATCCGTATGGGTGGAACTGGGGCAATATGCACTGGGGACACGCCGTCAGCGCCGATCTTGTCCACTGGACGGAACTGCCGGAAGCCTTGTATCCAAAGTCCTACGGCGACTGGTGTTTTTCGGGCAGCGCGGTTGTTGACGCGGACAATACGGCGGGCTTCAAGAATGGCGATGAAGACGTAATAGTCGCGATATATACGAGCACGGGGCGCGGCGAGTGCATCGCATACAGCAACGACCGCGGCCGCACGTTCACCGATTACGAGGGCAATCCCGTCGTTTCGCACCAAGGCCGCGACCCCAAAGTGATCCGGCATGTCCCCACCGGCCAATGGGTCATGGCCGTCTATGACGAACAGGAGGGCCTGAAAAACGGGATCGCGTTTTATACGTCGCCCGACCTGAAACAATGGACCTTTCAAAGCCGCATCGCGGAATACTTCGAATGTCCGGAAATCTTTCCGATGGCCGTGGACGGCATCACGGATCGCATAAAATGGGTCGTGTACGCCGCCAACGGCGAATACAGCGTCGGCGAATTCGACGGCCGTGAATTCAGGACGGAAATTTACAAACAGCGCTTCAACTGGGGCAATTGTTTTTACGCATCGCAAACGTTCAACAATATCCCGCCGGAAGACGGGCGGCGCATTCAAATCGCCTGGGGAACGGTGGCCATTCCCGGCATGCCCTTCAATCAGATGATGACCTTTCCCTGCGAACTCTCCCTGCGCGGCACGAGCGAAGGCCCGCGTTTATTCGCGCGTCCCGTCCGTGAAATTGAACGCCTGCACATGGAGACCTTCACGTTTTCGGACCGTTCCATTTCGGACGGTGCGAATCTGTTGGCCGGTTTCAGCGGCGAACTTTTCCATATCGTCGCCGACATCGAACTGGGCGGCGCGTCGGAAATCGCATTCGACATACGGGGCATTCCCGTCGTCCATCATGTGGCCAAACAGGAACTTGCATGCGCGGAAAAGTCGGCCCCGCTGAAGGCGGAAGACGATCGGATTCAACTCGAACTGCTTGTGGATCGCACGTCCATTGAACTGTTTGGAAACGAGGGCGCGATTTACATGCCGATGGGCGTCATCCCTTCGGAGGACAATCGCTCGCTGGCGTTGCGCGGAGATGGCCGGGCCAAGGTGGTGCGCCTGGAAGTCAGCGAACTGCGTTCCGCATGGGCCGGGGAGTCCTGATCGCCCTTTCCTGCAAAATTGGTTTCCGCGAACCGGATGCGTATGATTTTTATCGAACAGGAGGAACGGGTTCATGATAACGGCGCTGGCGGCGGCCCTGATGGCGGCCATGGGAGAATCGGGCGTGATTTGGTTGAATGCATGCGACGTTCCGGCGGAAGGCATCGCTGTTTCCGTGGCGGGAACATACAAGGTATGGCTCTGGGCGCCGGAGAATCAGGAAACCGGCGTTACCATCGCCGGACGCCGTTTGGAGGGAAAATGTCCGGCGGACAAGGACAAGAAATCCATCTATGCGTGGTTTCCGATCGGCGCGGTCGAATTGAAGACCGGCCCGGCGGCGCTTGAATTGGCGCCGAACGTGGCGGGCATCGCCTTGAGCCAAAAGGAAACGTTTGATCCGCGCGCCGCGATGGGTGACATGCGCGTCCTGAACACCGGCGATTCGGTGCATGATCGCCGTGCCCAAAGCGAACGGCACACCGATACCGTTTTCACGATGCCCGTGTTCCATTCGCGCGAGGAATGGGAAGCCGCCGCGCATGAAATCCGCCAGCGAATTCTGCTGTCGTCGGGACTCGTTCCCCTGCCGGAAAAGACGCCTTTGAACGCGCACGTTTTCGGCCGAATCGAACGCGGGGACTACAGCGTGGAAAAGGTATGGTTCGAGGCCCGGCCCGGCTTCCTTGTGACGGGCAATCTGTATCGTCCCTTGGGCAAGCCGGGGCCGTTCCCCGGCGTCGTCAATCCTCATGGGCATTGGGAGCATGGCCGTCTGAACGACGATGCGCGGGGATCCGTTCCCGGCCGGTGCATCACCCTCGCGCGGATGGGCATGGTCGCGTTTTCCCACGACATGATCGGCTACAACGACAGCGCGCAGTTTGCCCACAACTGGGGCAAGCGCGAATGGAAACTGTGGGGTATTCATCCCTTTGCCTTCCAACTCTGGTCGGGCATCCGCGCGGTGGACTTCCTGCAATCGTTGCCGGATGTGGACCCGGAACGCATCGGCTGCACGGGCGCATCCGGCGGCGGCACGCAGACATTCGCGCTGACGGCCGTCGATCCGCGCATCAGGGTGGCCGCGCCGGTCAACATGATTTCGCATAGCATGCAGGGCGGCTGTCTGTGCGAGAATGCCCCCATCATCCGTTTCGACAACTCGAACATGGAAATCGGCGCCTTGGCCGCGCCGCGCCCCTTGTTGATGGTGTCCGCCACGGGCGATTGGACCCGCGAAACGCCGCGCGTCGAGTTTCCCTCTATTCGTGACGTGTACGCGTTGTACGATGCGGGCGACCGGGTCGAAAACGTCCACATTGACTCCGATCATAATTACAACAAACAAAGCCGCGAGGCGATGTACCGTTTCTTCGGAAAATGGCTGCTGAACGAACCGGAACGCTACGCGAAATTCGAAGAACCGGCGTTTACCGTCGAGAATACGGACGATCTGCGGGTGTTTCCGGACAAGAAACTGCCGGACGGATTGCCCTCATTCGAGGCGATCGTCTCGCAAACCATCCTGTCCACAAAGGCCAAGTGGGATGCGATCCTGCCGAAAAACAAGAGCGAAACCGCCGCGTTCAAAACCGAATATGGCGATTCGATCAAGAGGGTGCTGGGAGCGCGTATTCCCGATGTGAATGATCTGGAATGCGAGCGCACGGGTTTTGAGGAACGGCGCGGAAACGGATATGTGGTCGAGCGTTGGATTCTCTCGCGCAGGGCGGTGGGCGATGCCGTGCCCGCGCTGTTGTATCGGGCCTATGGCCCCGAAGTGCAGGATGCGGTCCTGATTGTTCACGGGCAGGGCAAAGCCGCCCTTGCGAACATGGAAAATGGGGGACCGGGACCGCTTGTATCAGGTTTGATCGCCCGGGGCAAGGCGGTGCTGACGATGGATGCCTTCCTGCTGGGTGAACATATTTCGCCTCTCCGAAATACGCCTCCCCGCGTCACCGGCCAATTCCACGACACCTTCCAGCCCACGGATACGGCGTGCCGGGTGCAGGACGTGTTGACGGCGCTCGCCTATCTGCGGTCGCGCCGTGATTTGTCGGGCACGGTGGATCTCGTCGGTTTGGATGCAGGCGGAATCTGGAGCCTGTTTGCGGCGGCGATTGACGACCATGTGCGCCGTGTCGTGATTGACGGCGCCCGGTTCGATGTCAATGATGACGCGATGTGGGAAACGCATCACTACATGCCTTGTATTCGCGCGATTGGAGACGTGCATACCGCCGCCGCGCTCGTCGCGCCGCGTCCCATGATTCTCTGCAACGCGGCCCCATCCATGATCCAAGCCGTTCAACAGCGGTATGAGGTTGTGGACGCGGCCTCGTTATCCGTCATTGACGGACCGGCGACGCCTGAAGTCATGCTGGCGGGGTTGGATTGATACCGTTGTCCCCGATAACCCTTGAAAATTTCCGATTGAATGAGGTTATTACGGGCGGATGAAAAAAGACGCATTTGCGCATATCGCCGATATTCATTTCTGGCGCGTGATACTCAACCCGTTCCTCTTGGCCAACAAGCGGTTTTGGGGAAATCTCACCGTTGTCATGCGCCGGCGTCATGAATTCGTGCTCGAACGCGCGGAAGCCTATGCCGATGCCGTCGCCGCGACGGGTGTGCGCGCCGTGGTGTTCACGGGGGATTTTTCCTCAACGTCGTTGGACGCCGAATTCCGGATGGCCGTTCAATTTGTGGAAAAACTGCATGCGCGCGGACTGGATGTGCATCTGATGCCGGGCAATCACGACGTATACACGTTCCGCGCATATCGCACGCGGCGTTTTGAGCATTTTTTCGCCCCGTTCATTCCGGTTCAGGGATATCCGGCCTTGACCATGTTGCCGGGCGGAACGCCGCTGTTGCTTGTGCCGACTGTCGCTCCCCGGCATTTTTCCGCGCGCGGCCGCATTACGCGCCTGGAAATTGACCGGGTCGCCGAATTGCTCGATGAATGCGGCCCCCGCGTGGTCGTTGCCGCCCACTATCCTGTCCTGCATGCAACCAGCGGCTATCACTCGAATCCGTTCCGGCGTCTTGAAAACGCCGAACGCCTCCGCGAGGTTCTGGGCCGATCCAACAGGGAAATCCTCTATATTTGCGGTCACGTCCATCGGTTCAGTTTCGAGACGGACGAACGTTACCCGAATGTCCGGTATCTGTCGTTGGGGGCATTTCTGCGCACGTTTCAGGAAAAGGGCACCCACGGCGAATTCGCGCGTGTTGACGTGTCCGAAAATGGTTTTCAAATCACCCGCCTTGTCCACCGAGGCGCATGGGAAGAAGAACCGGTCTGTTTGGACAATCAATCCGAAAGGGAAAACGGTTCCTGAACGATTCGGAAACGGCCGTCGCATGTCGGGATATCGCTCAAAGTGCGGATGCCGTACACAAGGTGGGCCGGTGGATTTTTACCTGACGTGGGTACCGCCTCCAACCCAATTGCTCTTCGTGCGCGCGCTCGCCATCGTGCTCGCCATCGCCATCATCATCGCACTCAAAACCCCGCGATTTTCGCACTCGCTAAACCATGGAACTTCTAGCGGTTGCACACATTGCACAAGATTTTCTTGTTGTTTTTTTCATCTGTGTCCAAATCACGGCTTGCAGAATGCCATTTTGAACAAATAGACAACTGTTTTTTTAGGGATAGCGTTCTTAAGACACCTCTTTCTCGCAATGAAGAAAAATTCCCCCGAGCAAACTTATTTTGGACAGCACTGACATGCGGATTCGAATTTGGCATCGCCTGGCCCGAACATCCATCCCTGTTTTACATCTGCGTGTATCTGCGTCATCTGTGGATCGTATGATTATCCGCAGATGACGCAGATACACGCAGATATCGAACAGAATGATCGGGATAACGAGGTAAAACGTGACTCCTTGCGGTATTATGCTTTTTTACAATTCTTTTTGACAGCAATGATTTTGGACAGCACTGTGTTTTTTTATAGAAACCGGATCTTAAGGTGCTGAATCGCCTTGTGGAATCGTTTTCGGTCCGGGGGGGACCGTTTCCACCCTGCAACGGCCGGGAACCTTCGGCAATTACTTGGACTGGCGCACAGGCGAGCTATTGGGAGGGGTTTTTCGCTTCTCGTGTTGATGCAATACCCAAAGGAGTCCGGCGCCAAAGGCGAAATAGAAAATGCTGAACAATTGCTGCTGGCTGATTGCATTAAAAACGATCGGATTGTGATCTCCGCGTAAAAATTCGACAAGAAAACGACCCACAGCATACAGCATGAAGTAGACGGGCATGGTGAACCCGTCGAACAAGGGGCGCCGATTGCGCCAGAATAAAAGAATCCCGCAAAGAATCAACAACCCAATGACGCCATACAGTTGGGTCGGGTGGACGGGATAAGACCAGTGATCATGCGTCATGGACAATTCGCTGTAACGTTGGCAGTGATCCAGATAAACGGGACTGCCTTTCGCCGGCTCGGAAAAACTCCACGGCACTCGTGGAAAACAAATACCCCACGGCAGATTGGTTCGTGCGCCGTAACAGCAACCATTGAGAAAGCAGCCTACCCGGCCCAGGGCGTGAGCGAGCGGGATGTAGGGCATCACGCAATCCACGACTCGCCAGAAGGGGATTTTGTGATGCCGGCAGGCCAGATAGACGTAAATGCCCGCGACCGGCAGCGCGCCTTGGAATACCAGTCCGCCGCGCCAAATGGCTATCCAGCCGATCGGATCCCGCCACGAGTAGCCGCCCGGAAACATGGCGATATGAAGCAACCGGGTGCCCGCGAGACCCGCCAACAACGCCCAGAATGCCATTGACTGTATGGTCTGCGGATTGATGCCCCGCTTTTGTGCGTCGCGCTGGGCGCCATATAAGGCGGCCAAAAATCCCAGCGCGATCATCAATCCGTAGGAGTGCAGGGTGATTGGACCGATTTTAAGCAGTGTCGGGAACATGCTGTTCCTCGATGAAATACCATGTTAGCAGCAGCACAACCACGCCAGTGCAAATGCAGGAATCGGCCACATTGAACGCCGGGTAATATTTCCAGGGAAAATTGAACGGGATGAAGTAAAAATGAAACTGTAGAAAGTCGGTTACGGATCCGAGCCGCACGCGATCGATCATGTTGCCGATGGCGCCGCCCGCGATAAGCCCAAATGCCGTGGATTGCAGTTTGGATCGCGGGTTGAGATGCAACGAGAGATAAGCCAGAACGCCCATGGCTAGGATGGGCGCAACCATCGCCTTTACCGGACTTTCCCGGAACAACCCGTTTACAAGTCCCGGATTGCGCTGGTGGCTGATGCGGAAAAATTCCGGTTCGGGGCCGATCCGGAGAATTTTTTCTTCGGGATAATACGCGATAATCAGGGCTTTCGTCGTCTGGTCAACCACCACGACAAGAAGAAAAACCGTTAAAATCCAAAGGATTTGATTCTTTCTCGGGCTCATGAAAAGCGGGGCTAGAGCGTCCCTTCCTTTTCCAGTTTCGACTTGCACTTGATGCAATAACGCGCCGCCGGAAAAACTTCGAGGCGTTTCTTGGGAATCTGTTCCTCGCAGCCTTCGCACACGCCATACGTTCCGTTTGCGATGCGCTTGAGCGCGTCGGTCACGTCACGGAGGCGTTCTGACTCGCCTGTGGCGATGTTGAGCGCGGTTTCGCGCTCAAAGTTGTCCGTGCCGGTTTCCGCGTAACTGTAAAGGTCGCCGGTGGTTTCGCGCACCGATTCGTGCAGCGCGCTTTCCTCGATTTTGCGGATGCCCTCGCTTAGGCGACCCAAATCATCCAGCAACAACTTTTCGAACTTCTTGGCTTCTTTTTTGTTCATGCCTATCGTTCTCCCAATTGCACGACACAACGATTGCACAATGACGGATGCGCGGCATCGGCGCCCACCGATTCACGGTAATTCCAGCAACGGACGCATTTGGCGCCCTTCGCTTTTTCGGCAACGGCCAGAAGACGTTCCTCGGTCCGGGCCGCTTCATCGGATACCGGCATTACTGTGCAGGCCGAGACGATGAAAACCCACGGCAACTGCGCCGCATAGGTCCGCAGAAGCGACTCGGTTTGCGTATCGCCGGGGTACAACGTCACGGAAGCCTCAAGAGATGACCCGATGAGATTCTGCCGGCGCTTCTCCTCAAGTTCCTTCGACACGACGGCGCGAAGGCGCAGCAAACGGTCCCAGTTGGCGATGGCCTCTCCGGAGAAGAGATGCTGCGGTTTTTCCGGCGGGAAGAGTTCCAGATGAATGCTGTCGGTGGTTTTGAGATGGGCCGGCACGTGCTGCCACGCCTCTTCACAGGTATAGGGCAACACGGGCGCGAACAGTTTGAGAAGGTCAACGAGCAGGTCCGCCAACGCCGTCTGCGCCGCTCGCCGTTCGCGCGACTTGGCCGCGAACGTGTACAGGCGATCCTTGAGAATATCGAAATAGAATGCGCTCAGGTCCACGGCGCAAAAATTATGCACGGCATGGTAAACCCCGTGGAATTCATAGGTTTCGTATCCCCTGATTACGCGTGCGCGCAACAACTGCATCCGGTGCAACGCCCAACGATCCACTTCTTCCAACTGTTCAAGCGGCACGGCGTCCTCCGCACCGAAATCATACAGGTTCGCCAACATGTAGCGGAACGTGTTGCGGATGCGACGATAGGCGTCCTGCAGCCGTGTCAGAATCTCGTTCGAGATGCGGATATCCTGCTGGTAATCCTCGCTCGCCACCCACAGCCGCACGATGTCCGCGCCGAGCTTGCCGACCAGATCCGTCAACTGCATTGTGTTGCCCAGTTTCTTGGACATTTTCTTGCCGTCGCCGTCCACGACATACCCGTGGGTGACGACGGAACGGTACGGCGGCTCGCCCTTGACAGCCACCGCCGGAATAATCGAGGACTGGAACCAGCCGCGGTGCTGGTCGCTGCCTTCGAGATACATGTCCACCGGCCAACCCAGATCGGGGCGGTTTTCGCAAACGGCGCGGTTGCTCACGCCGGAATCGAACCACACGTCGAGGATATCGGTTTCCTTGCGGAAGCGCGTGCCGCCGCACTGGGCGCATTTCGCGCCGTCCGGCATCAATTCGGCGGCCTCGCGGTCGAACCACCGATCAATGCCATCGTCCGCCGACATGGCCAGCGCCTCGATCTTGGCGAAACTGTCCGGCGTGGCATAGACCTCGTCGCATGCCTCGCAATAGAAGACCGGAATCGGCACGCCCCATGCCCGCTGGCGGCTGACGCACCAGTCCGGACGTTGCGCGACCATCGAGCGAATGCGTTCCTTGCCCCAAGCCGGCACCCATTCCACCTTGTCAATGGCTTCGATGAGCCTCTGCCTTAGGTTGTCGTGATCGATCAGAATGAACCATTGGGGCGTCGCGCGATAAATGACCGGATTCGCGCACCGCCAGCAATGCGCGTAACTGTGATCGATGGACGCGGTCTTCATCAATGCGCCCGACGCTTGCAAGTCGGAAACGATCCGCGCGTTGGCATCGAATACGTTCAATCCCTCATAGGGACCCGCCTCGGCGGTGAACATTCCCGCGCCGTCCACCGGCGACAGCGGCGGGATTCCGTAACGCGCGCCGACGACATAGTCTTCTTGGCCGTGCCCCGGCGCGGTATGGACGCAGCCCGTCCCCGCATCGAGCGTCACATGATCGCCCAGGATAATCGGACAGATCCGGTCGGGGAACATCACGTGCCGGTACGTCAAATTTTCCAAGTCCCTGCCGTCGAATTTGCGGAGGGTCTCGAAAGTCTCGATGCCGCAGTCCGCCAGCGCCGCCGGCGCCAGGAACGTCGCCATGATGAGCGTTTCATCCCCGGCGCGCACCGCGCTGTACTCGAAATCGGGATGCAGGCAAATGGCAAGATTCGCCGGAAGCGTCCAAGGGGTTGTGGTCCAGATGACATAGGACACGGGACCGTCGAGGCCGGGAACGGGCGCGACCGCCGGAAACTTTACATAGATGGATGGCGACCGATGATTTGCGTATTCGACTTCGGCCTCGGCCAGCGCCGTCTGACATGAAGCGCACCAATAAATGGGCTTGAGGCCTTTCGATACCGCGCCCGTCCGGTACATTTCCCCGAACACACGAATGATGGTGGCCACATACTCCCGGCTTAGCGTCAAATATGGATTCGGCCAGTCACCCAGCACACCCAATCGCTTGAATCCCTCGCGATGAATGTCCACGTATTTCAACGCGAAAGCCCGGCAACGCCGCCGTATCTCGACCTGCGAAAGCGATTTGGCCTCATCGCCCAAATCACTGAGAACCTTGTATTCGATGGGCAGGCCGTGGCAGTCCCAACCCGGCACATAGGGCGCGTCAAAGCCGCTCATTTGCTTCGACTTGACAATGAAATCCTTCAAAATCTTGTTCAGGGCCGTGCCGGCGTGGAGTTCACCGTTCGCATAGGGCGGACCATCGTGGAGCACGAACTTTGGACGTCCCTTGGACTGCTCGCGAATGCGCTCGTATAACCCCATTCGGTCCCAAGATTCCAGCCAGCCCGGTTCCCGTTTGGCGAGATCGCCGCGCATCGGGAAGGCGGTTTCTGGAAGATTGACCGTATTCTTGTAATCCTGCGTACTCATTCGATCCCATGGCCTTCCGTGTCTGATTGCGGGAAAAAAGCCGCCCGCAAGAATGGCGGAGAACATACCATATATACGCTGAAATGTCAACAAGAAACTCGTATATTTCACACAATTCAAAGACTTGATCGAAGACTTGCGAAAAAAGGTCATTTTGAGGTAAACTGTAGTGGGAAGGCGAACCGGAAGGCGGATTTGGAGTTGAGGGTCCGAAGTGTCGAGATTACGCGTTTGCGTTGTGGATGATTGTTACGAGACCGCATCGGTGTTGTGCGAGGGTTTGAAACTGCACAACTACGATGCGTTTGCCGTGCATACGGGGGAAGAGGCGCTGGAAGTCTGTACACGGGAAAAAATAGACTTGATGTTGCTTGACGTCTGCCTGCCCAAAATGAGTGGTTACGATGTCTGCAAACGGTTGAAGGAAGACCCCAAAACGGCGGATATCGCGGTGATTTTTGTAACGGTCAAGGGCGCGCCCGAAGATGTTTCCCATGGGTTTCAAATTGGCGCAATAGATTATATAACAAAGCCTTACAATCTTCCGATGGTCATGATTCGCGTGGACGCTGCCCTGCAACGGAAACTTCAACAGGACCGTTTGCGCACGCAGCATGATTTTTTTCTTGACAATTCCTACACGGATTATCTGACCGGTCTTCGAAACCGCCGGTATCTGTTGGAGCGCTTGCAGGAGGAAGTGGAAAAGGCCCATCGGTACAATTACCCAGTGTCTTGCGTCGTGTTCGATGTGGATGAAATTCGTGGGCTGGACGAGGAACTGGGGCCTGTTTCCCTTGACGATTTGCTGGCGGAAGTGGCCATGACTCTGCGCAACCATTCGCGCACCTACGACATATTGGGGCGGTATGACGGCACGCTTTTCGCCGCTGTGTTGCCCCATTCCCCGCTTGAAGATGCCGTGGGATACGCCACCAAGATTGTGCGCGAGGTCGGATCCACCACCTTTTCCGACCCCAATTTTCCGACCGAGGCCCGGCTTAGCGCAGGCATTGTCGCATGTCAAAATGGAAGCGCCCTTGGCGCGGAGCACGTTCTAGGGGAAGCCATGCGAAGTCTGCTCCAAGCCAAAAGCAAGCCCGACGAACGGATTGCGGCCCACAATCTGACAAAATAATGAAAATTGCCAAATCCGGTGGTTTGGCTGGACAGTCCGCAAGAATAATCAAGAAGATCGGAAAGCCTGCGCAAACAAAACGATGCCTAGTATCAGGATCAAGGCGCGCAGCAGGTGTTGAAACCGGTCGTGGTCAATAAAACGGTCCGCGTAACGCCCTGCAATCGTGCCGATTACCGCACCAGGCAGAGCGAACATGCCGGCACGGACCACATCGGCCGTGATGAGGCCGTTGGCTCCGTGCCACACCACCATGCTTATGCCGTTTACCAAAAAGCAGCACTGGAGCACGGATTTGAAGGTGGCCTTCGGCCAGCGCTTGTAGGTGCCGTACATGATAAGGGGGGGGCCGTCCGTCGCGTAGGCGCCGCCGAGAATACCTGCGATCCAGCCGACCGTGGCGGCCCATAGCGCGGGGCGCCAACCCCGTTCCTGCGTCCGGGATGCTTCTTCGGCGTCAAGGTTTGCGCGGACAAGCCACAGACCGTATCCGATCAGCATGATGCCCATGCACCCGGTCACAATACCCGATGGAAACGATTTCAGCACGATCGCGCCCAGCGGAACGCCCAAAAGGGATCCCGCAATCAGGCGCCCCGCTTCGCGCCATCGCAGGCCGCGCCAATTCTGTTGCAATACGGACAGGGTGACCACGAAGCCCATAAGCGCTTGGGCCGGAGCCGCCGTGCGGACGTTGATAACGAGTGTCGCCAGGGGAATCGCCACAAGCGCCGAGCCGAACCCGGCGATTGTCTGCACGAATCCGCCGAGCGCGAACGCAAACGCGACAAGGAGGCCTTCCAATGCGGCGATCCTTTCTAACGGCCCAGTAGCCGCGCAACGCGTGCGCGCAGGCGCATCAGGCCCAGCAAGGGGGCGGGGAGGTGCGTCGCGTTGTCTGTGTAAGCGTCGTTCGTATGCAGGCGTTCGAGCACTTGGAGGACATTGCGCTTGACCATCCGACGCATGGGCGCCTTGGCCACAAGCCCGTACATCGGGGCGCTGCCTTCGAGCGAGGAGTCGGGATGCGTCCGCACGTATTCGACCGCCGCCTGCAAATCGTTGAAATAGTCCTCCGCGATGTGCGCGTGGCCCGGATTCAGGATGAGATGGATGCTTTCGGGCCGCTGTAGCCGGTCTACATGCCAGCCGCGATCGCCGAGAAAATCGGCCACGGCAAAGGCGCCGATTTTCCGATCATGCGATCCGATGGCCATGACGCCCACCGGCGGATGGCCCAAAATTTCGAGCGGCGGAATGCCTTGGACGCCTTCCTTGAATCGTTCGGTGACGGCGAGCATGCGGCGGGCGTTGTCCTTGAATCCGTTTTCCCCGATGGCCATCAGCGAGGCCCATGCCGCCGCAATCGCGCCGCCGGGCCGCGTGCCCGGCAGCGAGGTGGACGCGTACACGCCGCCGCACCAATCCGCATCCGCGAAAAACTGATGACGCAACAGATCCATCGAGCGGTAGACGATGACTGATGCGCCTTTCGCCGCGTATCCGTATTTATGGACATCGGCGGAAATCGAAGTGACGCCCGGAACCCGGAAATCCCACAGCGGAAGCGGATGCCCTGCGCGTTCAACCCATGGTAAAAGAAAACCGCCCAGGCAGGCGTCCACATGCAAGCCTATCCCGTGTTCGCGCGCGAGATCCGCCAATGCTTCGATCGGATCGATGACGCCGTAGGGATAACACGGCGCGGAACCGACGATCGCGATCGTGTTCGACGTGATGCGGCGCCGCATGGCGTCCACATCCACACGGAAATCCGGCATAAGCGGCGTGCGGACGATTCGGACGTCGAAATATTCGCCGGCTTTCATGAGGGCGGGATGCGCGGAATCGGGAACGAGGATTTCGGGGCGGCGAATCCAGGGCCGCCGCGCCCGCGCGCGCTGCCGGTACGCCAGCACCGGCAACAGCAGGCTTTCCGTTCCGCCCGAGGTCATCACGCCGGCGGCATTCGCGCCGCCGTGAAGAAGATTCGCGGTCATGGAAACGACCTCGTGCTCCATGATTCGCAGACTTTTGAACGCCATCGGATTCAGGGCGTTGGTCGCGAAGAAGAGGCCGTAGGCTTCCTGTAAAAAATCCAAATGTTCCGGCGACAGGTCGTAAACGAGCGCAAACACGCGATGTTCGCGCCATCGGACGTCATCGCCCGCCATGGCGCGCAAGCGTTCCAGCAATTCGCCCTTATCCATTCCTTCCGGCGGAATGATCGGGTTATGACGTTCGTGGTCTCCCATTGGCGGTGTACTCCATGTGCGCCGAGTCTATCACGGCGGAGTGGGGGAGATGCCACTTTTTGCCGAAGCGCATTCCTTCGCTTCAGATAACGCGCAACTGCGGAAACAGGATCACGTCGCGGATACTTGGGGAGTTGGTGAGGAGCATTGCGAGGCGATCAATGCCGACGCCGAGGCCGGCGGTTGGCGGCATGCCGACTTCGAGGGCGGTGATGAAATCCTCGTCGAGCCGTTGCGCTTCGTCGTCGCCGCGTTCGCGCAACTTGAGTTGTTCCATGAAGCGTTCCCGCTGGTCAATCGGGTCGTTCAACTCGGAAAACGCATTGCACAGTTCCAGCCGCCCGATGAAGACCTGGTATCGCTCGGTAAGCATCGGATTGTTGCGATGGCGTTTGGCCAGCGGCGAAATCTCGATCGGATAGTCGTAAAGGAAGGTTGGCTGGACGAGGTTCGGCTGGACCTTCTCGCTCATGACGGCGTCCACGATTTTGCCGTAGCCCATCGTTGAATCAACCTCAACGCCTATGCTCTTAGCCATGGCCGCGGCTTCGTCGCGGTCGCGGGTCTTTTCGAGATCAATGCCGGCGAACTCGCGGATCGCGCCGAGCAGCGTGAGACGTTTCCACGGGCGTTGTGCGTTGATGGTTTCGCCCAGGTATTCGAACGACAATCCGCCCGTCACGTTCTCGATGACGGAAACCAGCATTTCCTCGGTTTCTTCCATCAGGCCAAGGTAGTCTTGGTAGGCCTCGTACAACTCCATCATCGTGAATTCGGGGTTGTGCCGTGTGTCCACGCCCTCGTTGCGGAAGTTGCGATTGATCTCGAACACGCGCTCGAAACCGCCGACGATCAGTCGCTTGAGGTACAGTTCCGGCGCGATGCGAAGGTAAAGATCGCGGTCGTAGGTGTTGTGATGGGTGATGAAGGGGCGCGCCGTGGCGCCGCCGGCAATCGGGTGCAGCATGGGCGTCTCGACTTCGAGGAAGCCGCGCGCCGTGAGCCATTCGCGCAAATGCGAAACGACGCCGATTCGTTTGCGGAACACGTCGAGCACTTCGGGATTCGACACCATGTCGAGATACCGCTGGCGGTAGCGCGTCTCGATGTCCGTCAGGCCGTGGTACTTTTCCGGCAACGCGCGCAACGACTTCGTAAGGATCGTATAGGATTCGGCAAAAACCGTGATTTCGCCCGTTCGTGTGCGCTTGACCTTTCCGTGGACGCCGATGAAATCGCCCAAGTCGAGATCATCCAATGCGGCATACGCCTCTTCGCCTAATGCTTTCTGGTTGAGATAGATCTGAATCCGTCCGGATTCGTCGCGCAGGTCGGCAAAGCTGCTCTTGCCGTGGCTGCGAAACGCCGTCATGCGCCCCGCCAGCGCAACCGATATATCGTTAGCGTCATGCGCCAGCCCTTCGGCTTCCGCGGCCTCATACTTCGCGCGCGCTTCGGCGATCATGCAGGAACGCGCAAACGTGTACTTGAACGGCTCGTCGCCGCGTCCACGGATGCGTTCCAGTTTGTTTAGCCGGTGCTTAATCAAGTCCTGTTCGGTCGAGTGATGCGCTTCGTCGTTCATGAAAAAAATCACTCCTTTTTAGGATGAAGGGTTGAATGACAATACTTTGTAACTTTCTCGAAAGTCACGAATTATGGCTCTGAACGCGCACGTGGCGTCTTTTGCGCGGAAAACGTAGGACAAACTGTCCAGTCTGTCTTTCCGATGCCACGCCGTGTCCGTGGACGGACAGGCTGGACAGCCTGTCCCACCCATTCATGCTTCTTCCATGTCGGGACTCCACGATCAACGCTTCAATGCAATTCCATAACTCATTCAACCGGGAAAAGCCGATTGCAGACTCAAACAATGTCTGGAAATTCGGTAATCTCAGGTAACGATTTTATTGAAACAACCACAAATTATTTATTCATCTGCGCCAATCCGCGCCAGCCGTGGACGTTGGCCGCAATTCCGGGTTGCCGACGCCTTTAGTCGCCTGTCTTTCCCGGTCTGCTTTTCCGGTGTAGATCCCATTTGAGATAGCCTTCGATGAACATGTCGAGATCGCCATCGAGGACGCGGTCAACATTACTGGTTTCGACGCCTGTCCGGTGGTCTTTGATCATCTGGTACGGATGCAGCACGTAGCTGCGGATCTGGCTTCCCCATGCCACGTCCTGCTGGCCGTCGCGTTGCGCGGCCAGTTCCGACTCCTGTCGTTTGAGTTCGCGATCGTACAATTTGGCCTTCAGGAACTGGAGAGCCGTTGCGCGGTTGCGATGTTGTGACCGCTCGATCTGGCACGCGACAACAATCCCCGTCGGCAGATGCGTCAGGCGCACCGCGGAACTGGTCTTGTTGACCTTTTGTCCGCCCGCGCCGCTTGAACGGAACACGTCCATCTTGAGGTCTTCCTCGCGTATTTCGATTTCAATGTTTTCGTCCACTTCCGTTAGGACTTCAATGGCGACGAACGACGTGTGGCGGCGTTTGGCGGCGTCGAACGGTGAAATTCGCACGAGTCGGTGGACTCCCGCCTCCGACCGCAGATTGCCGTATGCGAAGGGTCCGGCGATTGTAATTGTGGCGCTCTTGAGTCCGGCCTCTTCGCCGGGCAGGTAATCCACGACTTCGGTCACGTATTCACGCCGTTCACAGAAACGCATAATCATGCGGAACAGCATTTCCGCCCAGTCGCACGATTCCGTTCCGCCCGCCCCGGGATGAATGCTCAAGATGACATTTTTGGCATCGCGGGGATCCGTAAACAGGCTGTTCAATTCGAGAAGTTTTAACCTTTCTTCGATCATGTTTGTGTGGCTGAGGATTTCCGGGGCCAGCGACTCGTCGGCTTCTTCCCGGGCCAGTTCGGCAAAGGCCAAGGCATCTTCCAGTTCCTTGTGTAGATCGTCCGGGGCGCTGATGGACGCTTTGAGCGTCTTCAGTTTTTGAAGGGCCTTCTGGGCGGTATCGGGGTCGTCCCAAAATCCGGCGGCGGCCATCTGATGTTCGATGGAGACAATCTGGGTCCTGGCGCCTTCGACATTCAGACACTTGCGTAATTCCTGCAACCGTTCTTGGTATTCCTTCAAACGGCTGATTTCCAGTTCGTACATGCGAATTCCCTTCTTTTAGGAATGAAACAGCGGCGCAACGAGGTAATAGGCCAAAGGTGTTGCGAACAGGTAACTGTCCGCCCGATCAAGCACCCCGCCGTGGCCGGGGAAGAATGTGCCGGAATCCTTGACGCCGGCCGAACGTTTGAGGGTGGATTCGGCGAGATCGCCGATTTGTCCCGCAACGGACAGCATCGCGCCGATGAAGCAATAGCGCTTGAGCGACCATGCGGGAAACGCCTGCCAGCCCGCGACGTTGGCCAGAAGATAGATTACGCCCATGCCGATGATCGCCGCCATGAATCCGCCAATCGCGCCTTCCCACGATTTCTTGGGACTCAACACGGGCGCCAGGCGGTGTTTTCCGATGACGGAGCCGACCAGATAGGCGGCGCCGTCGGTCAAGGCAACGGCGGCGATGGTCATTGTCACCAGTCCCGCGCCATATTGCGGAATGCCGCGAAGCAACAGCATGTGCCCGCCGAACCAGCCGATGTACACGACGCCGAAAATCGAGCAGGCGAAACCCGCCAGCGAAAACCGGCCGCGCGCCATGTGCAGCAACGCCACGGCCGCGCAGCCGCCGTAGAGCGCGAGCGCGAGGGTTTCGTGGTGATGGAAGTATCCGCTGAACGTCACGGCGGCGCCGATGAGGATGCCGCCGACGGTCTCGGTTTCGATTTGGCGGTTCTCGACCATGCGGTGATATTCGCGCAGGCCGTAGGCCGCGAGGCCCGTAATGAAGATCGCGAAGAAGAATTCCAGAATCGGCGCCCAAATCAGGGAAAGCAGGACGCCCAGAATGGCCACGGCCGTCAACAGACGGGTTTTTAGCGCGTTGTCACCCATTCAGCGTCCGCCGAAGCGCCGTTGGCGCGCCTGGTATTGCGCAATGGCCTCGCGCAGGTGGCGTTTGCGGAAGTCGGGCCACAACACGCGCATGGGCACGATTTCCGCGTAGGACAATTGCCAAAGCATGAAATTGCTGACGCGCATTTCGCCGCTGGTCCGAATGAGCAGATCAAGTTCCGGCAGATCCGGCACGTACAGATAGCGCGCGAAGCCGGCCTCGTCCAGTTGGTCCGGGGGGACCTTGCCCGCCGCCACGTCGGCGGCAAAGGCCTTGGCCGCATCCACAATTTCGCCACGGCCCCCGTAATTCAACGCGACGTTGACGGTCATCGCCTTGTTGTTTCGGGTCAGGTTCATGCAATGGTCGAGATCCTGAAGGACGCGATCACTGAGACCTTCGCGGCGTCCCATAATCGTGACGCGGATGTCTTCCTTGTGGATGTTTTCGATTTCCAGGTGGACGTATTTGCTAAGGAGGGTGAACAGGGCGTTCACCTCGCGATCGGAACGCTTCCAGTTTTCCGTGGAAAACGCGTACAACGACAGGGTTTCAATACCGATTTCACGGCATCCCTCGATGACCGCCCGCACGCTTTTGGCGCCCGCCTCGTGGCCTTCTTCATGGCTTACGCCGTGGCGTTCGGCCCAACGTCCATTTCCATCCATGATGATGGCAATATGGCGTGGCAGCCGCGCCAGGTCCAGTTCCGCCTTGGGCATGCGTCGCATGGAGTGCTCTGCTTTCCGGGAATCCGGCGCGCGAAGGCGTCAGACTTCCATGATTTCCGCTTCTTTGGCCTTGAACGCCTCGTCCACCTTGGCGATGAAATCGTCGGTAATCTTCTGGATGTCGGCGGTCAGTTTATGGGCTTCGTCTTCGGGTAGTTCCCCGTCCTTTTGCATTTTCTTCGCCGTGTCAACGACATGCCTCCGCGTGTTGCGCACGGCGATGCGCGCTTCCTCCGCCATTTTGCCGACGAGTTTCACGAGATCTTTGCGCCGTTCCTCGGTCAGCGGCGGGAATGGGATGCGAATGACCCGGCCGTCGTTGCTGGGCGTGAGGTTCAGGGGGGACGCCAGGATGGCCTTTTCGATGGCATGGAGTTGTGTTTTATCCCAAGGGGCTATAACGAGCAGCCGGGGTTCGGGCGCCGTGACCGTGCCGACTTGACTGAGTTTCATCTTTGAGCCGTAGGCATCCACCTCGATGCTGTCAACCAGCCCGATGGAGGCGCGGCCGGTTCGGATATGCGTCAACTCCATCTTGAAGGCGTCCAGGCTTTTTTGCATCTTTTCGCGGGCTTCTTTTTCAAGCGCTTTCGACATGGACCTATCTCCTTATTATGGAATCCGCGTGTCGGGCGGATGGTTCGTGTCTTCAGTTCCCCTCGACGATGGTTCCGATGGAAGCGCCCCGGAGGGCTTCGATGATGCTGCCGGGGCGTCGCAGGTTGAATACCAGAATCGGAATGGCGTTGTCGCGGCACAGCGAAATCGCGGCGGCGTCCATCACGCGCAGATTCTTTGCAAGCACTTCGGAATACGACAAAGAGTCGAATTTTGTTGCCGCGGGATTGGTGACCGGGTCCGAGTTGTAAACGCCGTCCACCTTGGTCGCCTTGAAAAGGATTTGCGCGCCGATTTCACTCGCCCGCAGCGCGGCGGCGCTGTCCGTCGTGAAGAAGGGATTGCCGGTGCCCGCGCCGAAGATGACAATGCGCCCCTTTTCGAGGTGGCGCACCGCGCGACGCCGTATATACGGCTCGGCGACGGGTCGCATCTCGATGGCCGTCATGACGCGCGTGGGAACGCCGCGCTTCTCCAGCACGGCTTGTATCGCCAGCGCATTGATGACGGTTGCCAGCATGCCCATGTAATCGCCGGTGGGGCGGTCAACACCTGTATCCGCGCCGTTCACGCCGCGATAAATGTTGCCGCCTCCGACGACCAGTCCGATTTCAACGCCCATCGCGCGGGCGTCTGCCACTTCATCCGCGAATGTGTTCAGCGTGGCGAAATCAATTCCGCCCGAAGTGGACCCTTGCAGCGCTTCTCCGCTGAGTTTGAGCAGGATCCGTCTGTACTTCGGGGTGGACACGATTCAGTTTCCCTTGGCTTCCGCGATGGCCTGGGCCACCTCATCGGCAAGGTTCGATTCTTTCTTTTCGATGCCTTCGCCGAGTTGGAACCGCACGAAGCGGCGAATGTCTATTTTTTCGCCGATGCGTCCGCTGAGTTCCTTCGTGAGCTGCTCGATGGTCTGATCGGGATTCTTCACGAAGGGTTGTTCCATGAGGCACACTTCCTTGTACCATTTGTTGAGCATGCCGTCTGCGATTTTATCCAAAACCTTTTCGGGTTTGCCCGTTTCGCGGGCGCGAATCATGTAAATCTCTTTTTCGGCGGCGATTTCGGCGGCGGGCACGTCTTCACGGGCGACCCACCGGGGCGAGGCCGAACAAACCTGCAGGCAGATATCCTTGCAGAATGCCTGGAACGGTTCGGATCGCGCGGCGAAATCCGTCTCGCAGTTGACCTCGACCAACACGCCGATTTTTCCGCCCATGTGAATATACGAGGCGACCATGCCTTGGCTGGCCACGCGGGCGGCACGCTTCGAGGACTGCGCCATGCCGTGTTCGCGCAGCCATTTGACCGCGGCGTCCATGTCGCCGTTTGTTTCGTTCAACGCTTTTTTGCAATCCATCATCCCCGCGTTTGTCATCTCGCGGAGGGTTACCACGTCTTTTGCCGTGAATGCCATGACGTTCCCTACTCCTTCTCGTCTTCTTCGTTTGCGTACGACTCTTCGGCGCGTTCCGCTTCCGTGGCGGCCTGCTTTTCCGCCGCGCGGGCTTCGCGTTGACGCTTCTGTTCCGCTTCGCGTTCCGCAAAGACCTTGTCGGCCCGCATGCGGCCTTCAAGCACCGCGTCGGCAATGACCGAACAGAACAGGCTTACGGCGCGAATGGCATCGTCATTGCCGGGGATCGGTATCGGAACCATGTCCGGATCGCAGTTGGTATCCACGATGCCGATGCACGGAATGCCGCACCGTTCGGCTTCGCGCACCGCGATTGCTTCCTTCTTTGCGTCAATGACAAACATCGCCTGCGGAATGCCCGGCATTTTCTTGATGCCGCAAAGGTTTTTATTGATTTTTTCGGCCAATTTCCGCTTCTGTATGGCTTCCTTCTTGGTGAACATCTCGTCGAGTTTGCCCGTGGCCGACATCTCTTCCAGATTCTCGAGATTCCGGATGCTCTGCCGGATGGTTTCCCAATTGGTCAGAGTGCCGCCGAGCCAGCGGTTGTTCACGTAGTACATTCCGCAGCGTTGCGCTTCGCGGGCGACCGCTTCCTGCGCCTGTTTCTTCGTGCCGACGAACAGGATGTTGCCGCCGTCCGCGACAATGTCCCGCACGCACACGTACGCCTTCGTAAGTTGGCGCAGGGTTTTCTGCAAATCAATGATGTAAATGCCGTTTCGCTGGCCGAAGATGAACCGCGCCATTTTCGGATTCCAGCGACGGCGCTGGTGCCCGAAATGAATCCCGGCTTCCAGCAGTTGCCGCATGGTTACTACTGCCATCGTTCCTTCTCCTTCAGGGTTGTGCCTTGGGGCTTCTCCGGCCGATTCGCAACAGGCGAACACCCTGGCCTTGACTGCATCGAAACCCCTGTGTGGTTGAAAACAGGAGGGTATCCTAGCACGCGGCCGCGCCGCCGCGCAAATTGCGCGCCGATTCTCGGCATGGATTGACCGGGGGATTGGGAACCTTTGACATGAGCGGGAAGCGGCCACTAAGATGAGATAAACCGTTTTTTCAAGATGGACAACACAACGTGAAAAATAACTATCGGCATGGCGTGGCCCTTGCGGCCCTGGTGGTTCTGGCTGCCGCGTTGCGGCTATACGGCATCGAACGCGAATCGGTATGGTTCGACGAATTCACGAGCCTTGTCTTTTTGAATGCGCCGGATGCCTATACGCAATCGCCCTTTTATGAACGCTGGCAGCAACAGGTGTTCCATCGTCCCGCCCAAAGTTGGTTCGAATTCCTGAAAACCAATCACGAAATCGATCCGGCCACCATGCCTGTTTACGACACAATCGAATATTTCTGGAACCGCCTTGTGAGCCGGTCGCCGTCGAGCCAGCGGATGTTGTCCGTCTTCTTCGGCCTGCTCATCGTTCCGCTCATCTATGTTTTTGGGCGCGCCTTGCACAGTCCTGCAGCCGGGCTTGTTGCCGCGTTGCTGGTGACCCTGTCGCCCATTCATCGCCATTTTGCGCAGGAAATCCACATGTACGTGCATTTGACGCTTTTCGCGCTTGCGTCGGCCTATACTTTTTTTCGGTTGTTGCGCGATGGCGGAAAGCGCTGGTGGATTTCGCATCTGGCCGTGAACGTGCTGATCGTGTGGACTCATACCTTTGGCGCCATGGTCCCCGCGATCGAGGGTCTGTTTTTCCTCCTCTTCCACGCGCGTAAATTCAAGCCTCTTTGCCTGTGGATGGCCTGCCATGTCCTGATCGCCATTCCGTTCCTGCTGTTTCTGACGACCATCAAATTCTGGTCCGCCGAGGAAACGTCCGAATGGCAGAAGGTGCCGACGCGGCAGGAGTTCATCGGCGATCTGTTCGCCGACGATTTTATCGGCATGACCTATCAATTGCGCGGAACACCCACCGCGTTCGAGTGGATTTTGCAACCACCGTATGCGCGCGCACTCGCCGGATACAAATGGAAGGTGGGGCGCGCGGCCATGTGGCTATTTATCGTCGCGATCCTGGGACTCGGCATCAAATGCCTGCTGGATTGGATCCATGCACGAAAACGCGGCGGGGAGCCGCCTGAATGGAAATGGTATTGTTTTCTGGCGATGTTCTGGCTGCTGCCGCCGCTGGTGCTCTACACGGCATCGGTGTATTGGCGGCCCGTCATCTTTCCGCGATACACGACATACTGTTCTCTCGGCGCGTATTTATTGGTTGGCATGGCCGTCGCCTCGATTCGATGGCGGCCGGTCCGCGCCGGCGCCGTGGCCGCGCTGGTCGTGCTTTATGTTTACCAGATCTTTCTGGTCATCGGCGATCCGCAGCGAACCTCGTGGCTTGCCGCGGGAAACCACATTCGAGCGGGCGTCAAGGCCGACGATCTGCTGCTTGTGCAGGATTGGATGTGGAAACGGGTCTTTGCCTACAACCTGGGGCCCATCGGCAATGTGTTGTCCTATGCGAAAACGCCGGAGGTCCTTGCCGAACAGGCGGCGTTCTATCTCGCGCTCGATCGTCCGCCGAAAACACCCGGCGATGGGCCGCCTTCCGTCTGGATTGCCTATGAAACGTATTATTTTTCACAGGGACCCTGGACGGATCTGGACCGTGAATTGACTGCCCGGGGACTCTCCTTTACGATGACGGAATTTCCCGGGATCCAGCATGTGCTGATCTATAAAGTGGACGGCAAACCCGCGCCGCGTTCCAGCACGCCAAAACTACCGGAACAGGCGCCGGTGGAATTCGGCGACTTGGCCATGGAATTCTGGCGCGTCAGGGATTATGAAACGGCGATTGCCGCCGCGCGCAAAGCCGTCGAAATTCAGCCCGATTATTCGAGGGCCTATTCCTATATGGGCATGGCCTACAAGGACATGGGCGATGCGGACAACGCCTTGGCCGCCTTTTCCAAGGCTGTCGAACTGAACGCGACGGATTATTTGTGGTCCCATGTCAATATCGGCACGCTGTTGACGGAAAAGGGCGATTATGAAGGCGCGGCGGCGGCGATTGGGCGCGCCCTCGCCATGGACCCGAAGTACGGATGGGCTTATACCTGCCTCGGCAAGGTTTACATGGGCAAGCGCGACTATGAAAAAGCCATCATGGCGTTCCAAAAGGCCATCGAATACGATCCGGGCGATGCGCGGCCGCGCGACGCCCTGCGCGACGCCATGGCCCTCATGGATGCGCCGCCGCCCGAGCCGCCGCCTTCAGACGAACAACAAACCGTGGCCAATACCGCATCCATTCCTGCCGAACCCGCGCCGGACATCGGGGAAACGCCGCCCCGTCCGGAATCCTCCGGCGACGCGAAGGCCGCCCTGAAACGCGGGGAGGAACAATTGCAGGCCAACGATCTGAACGGCGCGCTGGCCTCGTTCCGCGAGGCGATTGGCCCCCCGCCGGGAGATCCAAACGCCTACCTCAACATCGGCGTGGTCTTGTTGGCTAAAAACGACGACATGGGCGCCAAGGTGTCATTCCGGAAGGCGTTCGAGCTGAAGCCCGAGTTGAAGGAGGTGATCGGTCCCTTCGTGGCAGCGCTGATTGAACGCAAGGATTATGACGCGGCATGGGCCGAGTTGAAACGTCTCCGCGCCATGTATGGCCCTCTGCCCGCTCCCTTGGTGGACCGGCTCCGCCGGGATTCCGGACGAAACGAATAATGACTCACTCTTCACAATCCGGGGGAAACCGATATGTGAAATGGCTTTATTTCGGCCTGTTGCTATTTATTTGGGGGATTGTTTTCGTATTGTTTGCGGAAACCATTTTTCGCATACAAGTATGGCGTATTGATCGGACAAATCCGTATATTCGTTCGTGGAGGGATGGGACGCCTTGGCCTGTTTCATTGCCTCCAGCCCAAGCATGGACCCTTTCTGAAGAAGCTCGGGCGGCCGCCTCCGCGCCGGCTGCCGAAACGCTGTCCGACGCCTTTGTGCCCGACAATCGGGATGATCGTATCCGACGCGCCGTATTCTTTTCCGAAATTGAGGATCCCCAACGCGAACGGTTCGCGGCCCTGTATCAGGTCGTGGTGTTGATTTGCGAGCGGGACGGCCGGATCGCCGGCCGTTATCCGAAATTTCTTTGCCTGCCGGGCGAGGTGGGACGTGAACCCCCGCCCGTTCAGACGCTGGCAACCGTGTTGGGGCCGGCGGCGTCGGATGAACTTCGACCGCATTTTGTCCAGGCAATCGAAACCGGGCAGCCGGCGTTGATTCATCTGTCCACGATTTCGATGACGGTGTTTTTGTCTCTTGACAAGGATCCGTCGCGCATGATGGTGTTTGTGGACAATCCGCCGAAAAACGCGCCGCCCGTTCCACCCGAATCCATCTGGGAGATTCCGTTTCTCACCTGCAAAAAACAGGTGTCGAGTCCGGACGGCCGATACCGGACCAACAATTTCGGCTTCCGCGACGACGACGTGATCGTGCCCAAGCCCAAGGGATTGTTTCGGATTGTGTGCGTGGGCGGTTCCACGACGGAAGAGGGCGACACGAACGCCATGACCTATCCCAATCTCCTCGAACGCAAACTCCGGCGGGAATTCGGGGATCGCGTCGAAGTCGTCAATTGCGGGTTGTCGGGCATGAATTCGCTCAAGGAATGGATGCGTTCGGCGGATTACCTCGCGCTCGAACCGGATTTTGTCGTTTACTACAACGCGGTCAACGATATTTGCCATACCATCTACCCGCAATGGGTGACGCAGCGCGCGGGGTCGGTCGCGCGTTTGCTCCGCCGGCTGCGCTTTGTGAATTATTACGGCAACCGGTGGCTTCTCCCATCGGATCGCGTCATGGCGGCGGATTTCGATCGCGAGATCTTCGCCAATCTGCGTCTTATGCGCGCCTATTTTGCCAAGCGCGGCATACCGATGGCCGTGTGCAGTTTCGCCTGCCCGGATCTAAACGGCCTGACGCGCGTGGAACGCGCGTATTACGACTGGTCCTGCGAGAAAAACTGGGGGGGGCGTTATGTGGCCTTTTCGACGTATTGGCGCGGCATCCGGCAGTTCAACGAACAGGTGCGCGCGATGTGCCGCGAAACGGGGGCGTTGTATATTCCCGTCGCGGAACGTTTCAATGACGGAACGTACTATTTTGGGGACATCTGCCACATGAAAAATGAGGGGATAGATCTCAAGGCCCAGGCGATTTTCGAAGCGGTCCGCGAATACGTGGGCGCGCGGATCGATCGGGTGAAGGAGTAGTTCACATGACCCGGGCATGGCGCATGGCGTTGCTGGCGGCGGGAATCGGCGCATTGTCTCTGGGCGGCGCGATGGAAGCCGTTCGCGGGATGGATGCGTTTTCGGGGGAGATCTGCATCGGCGCCGGTGGAAGCGAAAACGTGGCGGTGCGCCTTCCCGAACCGGACCGTTTGCCGTCTTTGCCGGGCCGGCTGCCCGTGCTGCGCGACAAGCCGCATACGGAGATTCCATTTCAAATGCCGGTAGTATCCGCAAAATATCTGGACGATACCGGCCGATACGATGCAATCGCCTTGCCTTTTGCGATACGGCTCGAACGGGCAACGCCCATCGGCGGCGGCGAGGCACGCGACACGTTGAAAATCACGGAACCCGAACAGGAGCGAACGGAGGAAATCGCCCCGGGAAAACGCATTGAACTTCAGGGAAACGTATATCGCGTGGAAACCATTCGTCCATGGTTGGGCCTGATTCGCGAACCGCACGGTACGGCGATGGCCGTGGTTTCGCTCCGGAAAGACGGGGAGGCATGGACGGAAGGTCTTTTCCTGCTGTCGGGGGCATGGCGCAGCATCGCACCGTCCACCGGGCTGCGATTTCAGTGGGCCGGTTCCGAAGAAGCGGCCAGCGCCGTGCTCGACGAAGGATTGCCCGGGCTCGAATCCGCCCGATGGGGCGTCTCGGACGGCAGCGCCATGAACTGGTTCGAGTCGTTTGCCCCCCATGCCGGGGTGGAATTGTCCAACGGCGCGGCGGTATATCTGGTGAGCGTGGAAGAGCGCCATCCGACGCCCGCCGGTCCTCAACCGGCCATCGAGGTCGAATGGAACGAAAGCGGCCGGACGCGCCGGGAATGGATAACCGCCAATGCGCCCGGCGACGATGCGCCGGTGCGTTTCGAATACCCTGCCCGCCTCGATACCGTGATCCTGATAGTCGGTGTTTCCGCCGAACGGGCGCAACTTGCCATCCACGAAAAGGGCGCCTTGATCGGCCGCGAGGCCGTTTCGACCGGGACGCCTTGGAAACCGGCCGGCGCGACCGTGGAAATCCGGATTGATCAAATGATGGAACGAGCCGTCGCCGTGTCCGCATCCGAAACCCGAATTTCAGAAGTGGTTTTATACAGGGACGACGAGGCGGCCGCTGGAAAAGACGGCGCCGAAGGGACTGCGGATCAACAACCTTCCCAAACCTCACCCCACGGGCCGCACGCGTCGAACCCGATCCGTGTCCGCGAGGGCGAGGCGGTCCGGCAGGGCGATGCCCTGATCCGGTTCACGCGCCATGCGCGCCCCCCCGATGTCAAATATGAACTGGCCTTTATCGGAAAAGACGGGAAACGCGCGCAACGGGCGGTAATCGCCCCCGGCGATACCGTGCGATACGGGAATGCCCGCCTTACCCAGGCGCCGCCCTGTGCCGATCCACTCCGCGCGGCCGTGCTTCATGTCGAATATGCGCCCGGACGCGCATGGCCCCGGTTGCTGATCGCCGCCGCGCTTGCACTCCTTGTTTGGGTGGCCATCCATCCGTCCCGGCCCGCGGGCGGCGCCGCCTTGCATTCCGAAAACGACCCGCGCCGGTAACCGGTTCGATCAAACATGGCAAGGATGCCGTGTCTACGAACTCGAATACCGGCTCGAAATTCGAACTATTTACTGTAACAGGCAAGTATGGTAGTCTGGGTTTGCCGAAACGGATACGAAAAGGACCGGATCGCATATCCGTGATTTGGCCAATCCTTTCCGTTTGACCGTTTTTGGCGAGGTGCAACCGGGCCAAGGCTCCATGGGAGAGGATCGTGCCATGAAACGCTTGTCGCAAATCGTATTTGTCCCGTTCTTGTTGACTCTTTGTCTTTTGACGGCAGAGTGCCCATTCCTGCTACCGGTAAGACGAAACCATCCTGCTGCCCGGCAACGTCCCGCTCGTGATGGTGCGGATACCGGCGGGGACCTTTCAGATGGGCTCGCCGGACACGGAGCGCAGCCGTTGGTCCGATGAAGGGCCGGTCCATACCGTCAACATCGGCTATGCCTTCTACATGGGCAAATACGAGGTGACGCAGGCGCGCTTCTATTTCGGCGATTCGCTGGGCGTGAATGACGATTGCGAGGACGACGGGATTCGGAGCCAGTACATGTGGTATTGTGACAACAGTACGCCCAGTGGCAGCAAGCCCGTGGGTGGGAAACTGCCGAACGCGTTTAGGCTGTACGATATGAGCGGAAACCTTTGGGAATGGCGCCAGGATAGGTGGCGCTCGGACTATACGGGCGCGCCGACCGATGGCAGTGCATGGGAGAGTAATCCTGCCTACTCGACCCGGGTGCTGCGTGGCGGGTCGTGGAGCAACAATGCGCCCTACTGCCGCGCGGCGGATCGCAACTACCTCACCCCGGACTACCGGCTCTACTTCGTCGGATTTCGCGTTGTGTGTGCCGTCGGCGCGAACTAGCGTGTACACTTTTTCTTTTTTCCCTTTTTTGCCGCGAAGCGGCCGAAATTTTTTACGGTTTGGAAGAAGTCGTTGATGGCGTATGGAGCCGCTTGTAAGCCGTTGCCGGTTCGGGGTAAGAACTCACGCCAAGGCGCGGAGGCGCAAAGAAGAAAAAGAAGAAGAGACTTGGCGGCTTTGCGTGAGATCAATGTTCGCGCCAAGCCGCGGAGGCGCAAAGGAGGGACGGGAAATGACGGAGAATGAGATAGCGACGCAGGTGGTGGATGCGGCGTACAAGGTGCATACGGCGCTGGGACCGGGGATATACGAGATTGTGTATGAAGTGACGCTGGCGCATGAATTGCGCAAGCGGGGCCTGCGGTTCGACCGGCAAGTGCCCGTGCCTATCATATATGATGGAATCCAGTTCGATGAGGGATTTCGCGCCGACGTGGTCGTGGAAGACAAGGTCATCCTCGAACTGAAATCGGTCGAGCAGGTCCTGCGGGTTCACAAGAAGCAGTTGTTGACGTATTTGCGGCTGATGGACAAGCGGCTTGGGCTGCTGATTAACTTCGGGGCGGAGTTCATCAAAGACGGAATATTCCGTGTCGTGAATGGACTCGAGGAATAGCCTCACGCGAAGGCGCGGAGGCGCAAAGAAGAACAAAAATAGCCTTGGCGTCTTTGCGTCTTTGTGTGAGATAGAAGGTTCACGCGAAGGCGCAAAGACGCAAAGAAGAACAAAGAGAAAAGCCTTGGCGTCTTTGCGTCTTTGTGTGAGATAGAAGGTTCACGCGAAGGCGCGGAGGCGCAAAGAAGAACAAAAATAGCCTTGGCGTCTTTGCGTCTTTGTGTGAGATAGAAGGTTCACGCGAAGGCGCGGAGGCGCAAAGAAGAACAAAAAGAAAAGCCTTGGCGTCTTTGCGTCTTTGCGTGAGATCAATGTTCACGCGAAGGCGTGGAGGCGCAAAGAAGAACAAGACGAAGATAGCCTTGGCGTCTTTGCGTCTTGGCGTGAGATCAATGTTCACGCGAAGGCGCGGAGGCGCAAAGAAGAACAAAAATAGCCTTGGCGTCTTTGCGTCTTTGCGTGAGATCAATGTTCATGCGAAGGCGCGGAGGTCCGCCTACCTTGGGGATTCGCTTGGCCTGGCAGTCAAACCGAGTTGCCTTGATCCGGGGCGGGCGGTCGCCTATGATGGGGCTTGTTGGATGAACCGGATCCCGGCGGCAGGAGTATGGGCGAGGCGTATCGCAAATACGGGCTGACCTCTCTGATCGCGGCATTGCTCCAGGGACGGATGCCGCGTTTTCGCGACATGTCCATCCGGCAGAAGTTGACGCTGCTGGCCATGGCGGCGAGCAGCGGGGCCCTGTTGCTGTTGTGCACGGCCATGGTCATTTTCGATTTTGCCGAGGTGCGCCAGCATGTGCGCAACGAGATGACCACCATCGCCGCGATGACGGGTTTCAATTGCGCCAGTTCGCTCGTGGACAAGCGCCCGGGGCTTGCGGCCGAGGCGCTTTCGATGTTGAAGGTCAATCCGCGCATCGTGGCGGCGGCGGTTTACGACGCGGACGGCGCGGTGTTTGCCCGTTATTTCCGCGACAGGCAGGTTGAGAGTCTGCCGCGCCAGATTCCCCGGGGCGATGAAATAATGATTGCGCCGGGGCATGTGACGGTGTTTCATCCGATTGTCGAGGAAGGGGCGCGGCTGGGGACGATCTATCTCAAGGGGGAAACCAGCGCCCTGCGCGCCCGGATGCAATGGTATCTTGCCGCGGTGCTGATTATTTTGTCCATGTCTTTCGCGGTGGCCTACTTGCTGTCGGCCAGTTTGCAGCGGGTCGTGTCGGTTCCGGTGGCGCAACTCGCCCATCTCGCCAAGCAGGTTTCGCAAAAAAAGGATTACACGGTCCGTGCCGTCAAGCACAGCAACGACGAACTGGGGGTGCTGACCGACGAATTCAACGAAATGATGAGCCAGATTCATTTGCGGGACAAGGCGTTGCAGCAGGCTCACGACACCCTGGAAACGCGTGTGCACGAGCGCACGATGGAACTGGAACAGGAAATTCAGGAGCGCAGGAAGGTCGAGGCGAGGCTCAAGGAAGCCAAGGAGGCGGCCGAGGCCGCCAGCCGCGCCAAGAGCGATTTCCTTGCGAGCATGAGCCACGAAATCCGCACGCCGATGAACGGCGTCATCGGCATGACGGAATTGCTGCTCAACACGGACCTCGCCCCGCATCAGCGCAAATACGCCGAGACGGTCCGCCGGTCGGGCCGGGCGTTGCTCAAGGTGATCGGCGACATTCTCGACTTCGCCAAGGTCGAGGCCGGCCGCATGAATATCGAGCCGATTCCGTTCGACCTTGAAGTCGCCGTCGAGGACGTGGTCGAACTCTTTTCGCCCATCGCGGAAGAAAAGGGGCTTGCGCTGGTCATGCGCTATGCGCCGGACACCCCGCGCCGCGTCATCGGCGACGCGGGGCGCATCCGGCAGATTCTGACGAACCTCGTCGGCAATGCCCTGAAGTTCACGCATCACGGCCATGTTTTTATCAATGTGGTGTGCCGCGGCCGGCAAAACAACACGGCCGTAATTCGCTTCAGCGTGAAGGATACCGGCATTGGGGTTCCGGGGGCCAAACTGAAGCAGATTTTCGACAAATTCGAGCAGGCGGACAGCATGACGTCGCGCACTTATGGCGGCACCGGTCTGGGATTGGCGATATCGAAGGAACTCGCGCGGCTCATGGGCGGCAAGATGGCCGTCGAAAGCCGGGAAGGAATCGGATCGACGTTTTATTGCACGTTGCCGCTGCTCGTGGACTCCCAGGAACAGGAGGTCGTCGAACCCGCCGAGGAAGCCGGTTCCCTGGCGGATCTCCCGATTCTGATTCTGGGGGAAAATCGGATTCAGCGCCGCATTCTGCATGAACAGGCAAGCCTGTGGGGCATGCGCGCCTCCGTCGTGACGAACGAGGAGGAGGCCCTTGCCGAACTCCGGCGGGCCGCCGAATCGAACGCGGCGTATCGCATGGCGCTGTTCGATTATCAGGCGCCGGGGCCGCATGTGGAAGCCATTGCGCGGGCCATCAAGGGAGATCCGTTGTTGTGCGATACCGCGCTGGTGTTGTTGACGTCGTTTGGACAGCGCGGCGACGCGCGTCGCATGGCGGAAGTGGGCTTTGCGGCGTATCTAAGCCGCCCCATGCGCCAGGCGGAATTGCGCAGCGCCTTGGCGGCGGTCTGCCGGGCGGACGCGTCGGGGAAACCTTCGGCCCTGATTACGCGGCATACGCTGGCGGAAGCGCGCGAAGGCGCGGGAGGCCGCGCCAAACCGATGTTCCATGCCAGCGTGCTCATTGTCGAGGACGATTTTGTCAACCAGCAAGTCGCCGCGGAAATCCTAAAGGAACTGGGATGCACGGTGCAGGTCGCGGGCAATGGCGTCGAGGCGCTCGCCCTGCTTGAACGCGTATCCTACGACATCGTCTTCATGGACTGCCAGATGCCGCGCATGGACGGGTTTGCCGCCACCGCCGAGATTCGCCGCCGTGAGGCGGATGCGCGCCATACGCCGATTGTCGCCATGACCGCGCACGCCATGACCGGCGATCGCGAACGGTGCATCGAGGCGGGCATGGATGATTACGTCTCGAAGCCCATCGATCAGGCGTCGGTGTTACAGGCCATGCGGCGATGGATCGGCGGCATGGAAGTGACGCATGCCGATGCGACGCCCGAACAAACGATCGAATCGGCCAGCGCCGAACCCATCTTCGATATCGAACGGGCTTTGTGGGTCACCGGCGGAAAAACCGACATGTTTCGCCGGCTCGTGCGCGTTTTTGTGAACACGATGCCCGATCGCCTTCAGGAGATGCGCACGGTCTTGTCTTCCGAAAACCGGCCGGAATTGAGGCGGCTTTCCCATTCGCTCAAGGGTGCGGCGGCCAGCGTCGGCGCGATGCGTTGCAGCCGGTTGGCAATGGAACTGAATCGCTGCGCCCAAGAGGACGATCTGTCCAAAGCCAAGGCGATTTTCGAGCAGTTGGAACGAGATCATGCCTTGTTCGTGCAGGCGTTTGAAAATTACGACTGGCGGGAAAGCAAGGGCGCCGAAATGTAAAGAACCGTGTTTTCAGTCGTCGCCGACGGGGGGATCCGGTTCTTCCGCCGTCTCGACCAGTGGGGGAGAAGAGGAAACGGGCGCTTCGAGGGGAAATGCAAACTCCATTTGCTGACGGCGAATGAGTCCGTAGCGCTTGAGCAGGCGCAAGGTCTGCAACGTATGGGAGGGCGAATAGGACACATACGCGTTGATTCGTTCCACGAGTTCCTGAAGGATTGTCGCGAATTCGATTACATGCGAGAGGCCGCCCTGTTGGAGCAGGGCGATTGCGCGTTGTCTTGGCTCGAACGAGGCCGGGAGTTCCGATATGACCAGTATCGAGGGCACGTCCACGCATCCGAAAATCTGCCGGGCGCGTTCCAAAGAGGCCTCTTGCGCCACTTCGAACAACACCGGATTGGCCTCAATCACCGAAGCGTAAAAACGGTCTGCGTGCCACGCACGCACTTCCACAACGGCCCGGGGAAGCGACGAAACGTCCCCCATTCGCAAAATAAAATCGCCTGTTCGGGCGGATTCCTGGAGCGGCGCGGTGTTCTCGACGAACAATTGCAGACCCGGTTCGAGGCCGCGCGCGCGGGTGGTGTCGTGCTGCCAATACGTCATCACATGAAACGCATTGACCTCGAAAAAATCCCGCACCAATTGTACGCTGATGTCGCTCATGCTACCTGCCGCAGGTCATGGTTGATGGTATATTATAGGTCATGCCCAGTGCCGGCGCAAAAAGAATTCGCGGGGGCTTGGAATTCTTGACGTTTTCGTATAAAATAGCCCAAGCGTTGAAAGATGGGGAATCAATTGCCCCGGAAGGAGACGTTCTGCTATGGCTCGAATGGCGAAGTGGAATCTGGCGCTGGTGGTGGGAGTGATCTGCGCAACGAGCGCCTATGCGGTGCCCCCCGCGTATATTGGCCCGATGGGGAATCTGGAAGAACCCGCGCTGCGACCCTACAAGTGGGTCTTGCGCGGTATGAAAGCCCTTGCCTTTCAGACGGTTGACGCGTTGGATCGCGGCAATCGGAAAACGCCGGGCCTGGGTACGGCGGAAGGGTTCCGGGGAATCCGCAAGGGCGCCGTGGAAATGGGCGAAAGTTGTTGCAAGGGCCTTCAGTTCAGCGCGCCGCCGTCCGCGGGCGACTACAAGAAGACCGGCGCCGCCAATGGCGTTATCGAAAATGATCTCCTCCTGCGCAACGTGGCCGATTATGTCGTGGCGTCGCAACTGCTCGTATGGGCCGACGGCGACGAGGCGTGGCGATGGGGCGCCCTGCTGTGGGCATCGCAGAAAGCGTGCGATCATTACCCGGCCGTGAAGGCTGACGAGCAGGAGCGCATGGCGGAGAGGGCCCAACAGGTCCGCTCCGCACGGGCCAACGCGGGCGCCGCGAAGAAAACCATGACGCGCCGGGAAGCCCAGGCCGCCTATATCGAAGACCGCATTCCCCAACAACGAAAAGATCCCTATAAAGGCAATATCCTCAAATTGGCGCGGTAACCGCCGAACCCGGCAAATGGCGGCGGTTCCAGTCGTGATCCGTGCCGCCGTGTCCGCTCTTTTTGTGTGTCCGTCGAAGAACGCGCCATGACGATAAAAAAAGCCCGGCCATGAAAGACCACGGCGCCCCAAGCGTGAAGATTATTTTTTCGTGAAGATGCCGGGATTCGCCGGGGCGAACCCCAAAGACTATGGCCTCTTCAGATCCGTCATTCTTGTCCATATTGCGGTTTGCAGAATGCCATTTTTAAGCAAATAGACAATGGTTTTTGGGGATAACATGCTTGGGACATCGCTTCCTCGCGATGAAGAAAAAATTTTCCCGTTCAATAGTATTTTGGACAGCGCTGCCCTGAGGATTTGAGATTGGAATCGCCTGGCCCGGACATCCATTTCCTGTTTTTCATCTGCGTATATCGGCGTTAGCTGTGGATCGTGTGGTCTTCCGCAGATGACGCGGATTCACGCAGATATCGAACCAATAAACGGGATATCGAGGTAAAACATGACTCCTTGCGGTATTGTGTTTTTTTACAACTCGTTTGGACAGCACTGTTATTTTTGTGGAAGCCCGACTTTAGGGCACTGAAACGCGGCCATGCGGCATGAAACACGCCCGGCCGCATCGTATGTGCGGATCACAATCCCGGAATGGAGATTCTTTTCAGAACCGGTTCAGACCGCCGCGTTTTTTCCAAGGATCCGCCGGACATGGTCGAGGGCCGTTACGGCAATGCGAATCTGACTTCGTTCATCCGTTGCGGCATAATTGAGGCGCCAGTCCTCCACGCCGCCCGGCCAAACAAACCGGGCAAAAGTCGTTTGCCCAACGGGATCCGCCTGCAACAGCAACACGCAGTCCGCATGGAATTGATTCCGCAGCGCTTCGGTCTTGTCGAATGTATCGAAAGCGCCGGGCCATACAATACCGCCCGCGAATGATTGCGCGCCGGCCGTCACCATCCGCCGGGCCAGCATCCCCCCGGAATTCGTTTCACAGGCGGCCAAGGTCCATCCCCGCGCCGATAATAAGGCGTCCACTGCCTGCTCGATGGTCGCGTTGCCCGTTCCGACAACGTTGTCGGGAAGACGCTTGCGCACTTCCGCCTCCACCGCGTCAATCATTGCATCGGCTTCGGCAACGGATCCGGCGCGCGCCGTGATCCGAACGCGCACCGCATCCGGATACGCCAGCACGCCAACGGTCGGATTTCGCTGGCTCCTGATCAGATCGCCGATCACGGCGTCTACGCGCGATTCGCCGAGTCCGCAAACGTTCAGCACGCGGCTGTGGATAACCGCTTCGATGCCGAACTTTTGCCGCAAATACGGGATCACATGTTCCCTGAGCATCGGGATCAGTTCTCCCGGCACGCCCGGCATGCAGACGATCGTGCCGCGCGCGTCTTCGACAATCAGGCCCGGCGCGGTGCCGTGCGGATTTTCGATGCCGGCGGCGCCGCGCGGCGCGAAGGCCTGTTTCCTGTTGTTCTCCGTCATGACAAACCGGAATCGCGCGAAGCGCTCCGCAAGCGCATCGAACAGGTCCTGCCTGAATTCGAGGGGACGTCCCAACAACTCGGCAATACATTCACGCGTGATATCGTCTTCTGTTGGCCCAAGCCCGCCGGAAGTGAGCACCACCTCCGCGCGGTCCAACGCATCGCTCAACGCCTGCTTGATCCGTTCCGGATTGTCCCCGACCGTCGTTTTTTGGCGCAGGTTGATGCCGTTTTCCGCCAGCATCCGGCCCATCTCCGCCGCATTGGTGTCCACAATCTGTCCCAGCAGCAGTTCCGAACCAATCATCAGGATTTCACATTGCATCGAAATAAACCTCTTGTCCGTATGCGCCATGTATCAGGCCCATGACTGCGCATGATTTCGACGACATGCCCATAGAGACTCATCGCAATTCCATCGGCCAATCCCGCCCATTGCACCGGTTTTCCCATGCCCATGTCAAGATGACGGTTGAACGGACCGGATGATCGCCATGATCACATCCTGCGGGCAAATATGTTTTCCTCAACCTTGATCCCGGCGCTTCGCTCGTCTACTCTTGCACTTGGCCACGGCCATGGAAGGAGTTTTCATACGTTTTCCCGCATGCTTGAATTATTGAACGGTCCACGTGGTCTTGTCGTTGTCCTGTTGATTGCGGCGGCGCTGGCCTTGCCGTCGCTGGGCGTGGGATTCTTTCTGGACGATTACGCCCACCTCGCGGCGTTGGACGGAATCAGCCCGGTGGCGCGACCGTGGAACGTGTATTGTTTTGCGCCGGGCGATCCCGAAAAAATGGCGCAAATCATCGAGGAGGGCCCGTTCCCGTGGTTCACGCGGCTCGACATTCGCGTGCAGTTTTTCCGCCCGCTGTCTTCCGCAACCATGCGGCTGGACCGTTGGCTGTTCGGCGACGTGGCGTGGCCGTACCATTTGCATTCAATCCTGTGGTATCTGGCGGTGGTGGCCGCCGTGGGAACCCTCCTGCGGCGGGTATTGCCGGGTTCAATGGGCATGCTGGCCCTGCTCCTTTTCGCGGTAGCGGCCACGCACTGGTTTCCGGTGGCATGGTGGTCGCATCGCAATGCGCTTGTCTCGTGCGCGCTGGGTTTCGGCGGCCTGCTGGCCTACGTCCGCTGGCGCGAGACGCAGTGGAGACCCGGCGCATGGCTGGCGCTGGGCGGATTTGGACTCGGTTTGCTGGCCGGGGAGACTGCTTTCAGTATTTCGGCGTATATCGTGGCCTACGAACTCTTCGCGGCGCCGGGATCGGCGACGCGGCGAATCGGCGTACTCGCGCCCGTCTCGATGCTGGCGGTACTCTACCTGCTCCTGTATTCGGGCAGCGGCTACGGGGTGCAAGGCACGGGCTGCTATATAAATCCCATGCGTGAACCGCTGGTGTTTCTGGCGGCGGCGCCGCAACGCTTTCTGATCATGGCCGCCAACCAGTTCTTCTTGTGGCCCGCCGAAATCCCCGCCCTGATCCCCCAAATGGCTTGGCCGTCCGCCGCCATTGGTATCGCGGCGCTGGTAGTGGTTGTACTTGCCTTGCGCGCCGCGTGGCGCCATCTTGCGCCGGAAGAACGCAGAAGTTCCCGCTGGCTGATGATCGGCGGTCTGATGTCCATAGTCCCCTTCCTCGCGCCCTTTACGTCCGGCCGCCTGCTGATGGTTTCGTCGCTGGGCGGATCGGTGGCGATAGCGATAATCATCCGCGAAGGCCGGCGCGCCTGTTCGCCACGCGCGCTGCATACGCTGGCACGCATTCTGATAGCGATTCATCTGATATTGGCCCCCTTGGCATGGCTGCTTCTTTCCCCCGCTTTTGCCCGACTCAACAGCCATGTAACCCGCTTGTCGGAATCCGTGGAAATTGACGACGATCGCGTCGCGTCGCAGCAAGTCATGTTGCTCAGCGTGCCCGATCCCGCGATTGGGATCTATGCGTCGGCCATGCGCATGCACAACGGACACCCCAAACCCGCGGCATGGAGGCCCTTGTCGGTTTCGCCATGCGATTCCATATTCACCCGAACCGCATCCAATGCTTTCGAACTTGCCCTTGACGGCGAAATGCTCAAGACCTTGCCCGAACAGATTGCCCGCGACGCCGCCGCTAAATTGGAGCCGGGCGATCGGTTGGAATTCGACTCATTCGGCGTCACCGTGCTCGATGTCGGAAAAATAGGCCCCAAACGCATCGCATTTCACTTCGCTAAACCGTTGGAAGATCCCGCCTATGTATGGCTCGAATGGCGCGAAGGCCGTTTGCGTCCGTTCAAACCGCCACCCGAAGGCCAATCCGTCCGTCTGAAATGGACGGGACCATTCCGGCGCGACACCGGCTCGTAAAGCGTCAAAGACGATCCATCTGGGATCGTCCGTCGAAAGGACTCTTTTGCCGTGGACGTTGTGGACGTTGTGAACCCTGCGGATCCTGCGGACTTCTTCTTGGGTTTCTATCGTTCATCGCGTCCCTGCCGTCCATGGGCTAAACCGGGGACTTTCGTTCTCACCGCCGAATTCGATTCATGGTTCCAGGCGGCACGTAAAAACGTCTTTCGGCAGGTTCAAAACAAGCGTGCCGCTGTCGGTTTGCAGGGCAATCCCGCTTTGAATCGTACCGTTTTCCGCGTGTGCGATGACCCGCACGGGTAACGGCGCTCCAAACGGCATTTTCCCCGCATCGAATTCCATTGTAAACGCTGGATGGCCGGGCAACGGCGTCACGACAAGCGCATCGCCGTCCCGAACCATGCGGCAGCCGCCGTTCGTCGCAAGATCGTCGAACCGGACAAGTTTCCCGTCTGGATTCCCGCGTTCCGCGATCGGATCGGGTTGCGGCGGCAGCGGCGTCCATGTTGCGCCCTGGTTTTCGATACGCAACGTGCCCACGCGCACACGCTGTTGATCGTCATTCGGCCCGCGCAACGGGAGACGTCCGATATCGGGCCGGTACATGCCCACGCGCAACTCGAAGGCGTCGCCGGGTTGGGCGTCCGCCGGCCACTCCCCCGAGCTGATCGTCTTGATTTCGCCCGTCCACTCGTTCGTCGGCACGGGCGGCTGCATGTCGGCCTGGAACACGATACTGCCCGATTCATCCACGAAATGGCCGAATAGCATGAGCGACTCGCCCGTCGGCTGTTGGGCATGCCACCGAAGCGTCACCCGCACCGTGCGGGCCTCGACCGTTTCGACGCGCGCATCCGCCACCGAAATCGGGAACCGGTTATCCAGCGACGATCGCGCGTTCACATAGAGCGAGTCCGGCGAACGGCTCCACTCGACCACAACGCCATCGCGCCGTTCGATGGCCGCTTCGACCGTGTCCAATGCGGCATAAAACCCGTATTGAGGCAATTCGCGCCCTTTCACGTTCCACGGGGTTTCGCCTCGGTTGACCCATACCTTCCCCCTGCCTTGCCATTCGACGCGCAGACGGCGCATGTCGTTGCCGTCGAAGCGGACCTCGTGCATGGGCTTCAGCGCGAGGGCACGTCCGGCTTCGTGAAGGAGCCAATATTTTCGAACCACGTCACGGCTGAACGGTTCCGGAACCATCGCCGGATGGCCGTCGAGAATCTCCACGCTCATGTAATCGTCGCTGTAGATGCCGTGCGTAATCGCAGGCAGCCCGCCCGCAAACCGGGACTCATAGCCCGCCCCGTGCAGGACGAAACGGTCGTGCACGAACATGTCGAGCCACGGCACACGTTCCGCGTCCCTGCACGTGATCGGCCATACGGTCCACGGCGCGCCTTTCGGGGGATTCGGATCGACTCGCAGGTGGTTGCACTGCGCGCCGTCGAGATAGCCGATGAGTTGGTCGTGGCCGCTTTCCGAGATCTGCGGCGCGTTGTCGCCGAGTTGTTCGCGGATCCACGCAAAGGTACGGCCCCAGGTATCGCGCGTGAAGAGGCGGTCATGGAATTGTCCGTCGAAGGTCCACGATTCATAGGGGCCGATTGAAGAAAACACGTCTATGAAATACCCCGTCGGTGCGATGTTTTCTTTCAGCCATTGCACGTTCTTTTCCATGAACGGCCAGTAGGCGTCCGTCCGCCAACGATATGATTGCGCGCCCTGTCCCTCATTGAACCACGCGCGAATCGGTTCGCCGTCCCGCGTGAACGCCACATGCTTGTAGGAGAAACCGTCCGCGTCGGGATAGAGGTCAATGTAATTGTCGTGCGGGGCGAACAGGACGCCGGCGTCTCTGCACGTCTTGGCAAGCGCCTGAAAATCCTCGACGCTTCCGAAATTGGGATTCGGCGGGCAGATATCGGGCAAGCGGTAGTCGTATCCCCAGCGCTGCCAGTTGTGCCATACCACAACGCTGTCCGTCAGGCCGTAACGAAAGGCCCGGTGAAGCGCCTGCGCGCTTTCCCTATAACGTCCGCCCCAGAGGTCGAAGACGAAGCGGCCAGCCAGCGCTTGAACACCGCCCGCCGCCGGGCGCGTATCCAGCGCACGGCATGCCCGAGCGCCCTGCCACACGTCGCGCGCGGGAAAAAAACGCATGGTCTGATTGAACGGCGCGTGCAGCGTAAAACGCCTTTCCCCGGGCGATACTTCCAGCCGCGTCGGCGGCGCGTCAACGGCCTGCACGAGCGAAACCCCATTCGTGAAATCGAATCCCACCGCCGAACTTGCGAGTTGATGCCCGTCGAAATGCAGGTTGAATGCCCGCGGTTCTTCGAGTACGTTGCCGACACCCGCGTACACGCGCAGCAATTCTCCGCTCCACGATCCCGCCGCGACATCTTCGATGTACACGACATTCCACGGTTTGGGCGCGGGCGCGTTCTCCAATCGAAAACGCACATCGAGGCCGGTTCCACCGACGACCTGCATTTCGCCGGCGAGGTCGAAGGCCGCATCGCCCTTGCGCAGACGATGAACGACGCGAAGCAAGCCGTCGCCAAACGTTTGCGACACGTCCCCGGCCACGACGACATAGTCCCCGATTTCGCTGCCCGCCACGCGCACACGGAATCCGCGGAAGCCAATCTGCTTGCCATCCTTCATCGTAAAGGCGAGTTCGCCGTCGAGCATGCCCCGCGAACCCGGACGCCATTCGACTTCGGCGTTGAGGTCATCGAACAGGATCTTCCCCAACCGAACCGGTTCGCCCAAGGCTGATTCCGAGTCCGGCTTCGGCGTTCCCGCGACGACCGTCGGCATCGCCCAGTACGACTGATCGCAGGTCGTATCGTTGCGCGGCCCCGGATGCGATTCAAATTGCAGGCGAACCGTTTTGCCCGCAAAGGCCGCAAGATTCACTTCGGCTTCTTGCCACGTCTTCGCATCCGAGTGGCGTTCAAAGACGACATCGCCCAACGTGGCATCGGGCGCGTCGAACGCCGCCACGCGCACGCGGAACGTCACGCCGTCGCTCGAAGGCTCCGTCGGCATGGTGTCGCGGATGGCATGTGCGAACCGCAGGAGGATGGGCTGACCCTCTGGCAATTGCAGCGGATACTCGACCAGCGCCGTCCCTGAAAGCCCCTGATGCCACGGCGGGTGGATGCCGATGGCTTCACGGTTGTCCGGGCGCGCCGCGGAAACAAACGGCTCGACGCTCGCCCGGGTTCGCCCGTCCGCGCCGTGCCATCCCACGGCGCGCGTTTCCACCGTTTCGCCATTTACCTGAATCAATGTCCGAAAACACGGCAGCCGCAGCAGCAGACACGCATTATCCCGTCCGATCGCCACCGGATGCCACGGAACCGTTGCGACATTCGGACGCGGCGGATTCGGCATTTGCGTTTCAATGAGCAGGACCGCATGCGCCTTGCGCTCGTAGCCATTCATCCCGCAACCGGCCTCGGCATAGGCATGCAGCGGATAGATTGCATTGTATGTGCCCGGACCGGCCGTAACGGTCCCGTCAATGGACACCGAACCGTGCGCTTCGAGTTTGAACGATACGACGCCATTTGGTTCGACACGCCATTGGTCCGTCACGGTCAAACGCAGCGATCCATCCATGAGCGAGTCGCTACTCAGGTTCTCGACTCTGACCGTGAATGGCACAGGCGTGTCCACGGCCGTAATCTTCGCCGGTCCCTCGATTCGGATTCTCAGGGGACGCGCCGTGTCCTCCGGCGGATTGAACGCCACCGCGGAGAAAGCGGCCGTCCATGCGAAAACAAAGAAAAACAGCATCTGCCGAATGTCCATGGCATCGCCCTCGTCATATTGACAACCGAACGATATATCAAAACAGATACCGGGTTCGAGCGGATCCCCCGATAAGTCAGGAGCGATTTGATTCCATCTCGTGTGCGATCCGGTGCATGTCGTCCACGACGCGCGCGAGTTCGCGCAAAATGGGATGCGGCCAGTCCACGGCCAGCGCGCGAACCATTTCCCCATAATACCAGAGCGTACCGTCGCGCCCGCCTTTGAACAGGTCCCAAACGGCGTTGCCGCGTTCCGCAAGGTCGCTGACGATGCTTCGCGCGTTGTGCAGCTTGTCGGCGGCGATGACCAGTTTCAGTTTCGGATCGGCCGTCTTCGCGTGTTCGATGAATTGTTCCTTGCGTTCCCGCCACGGTGGCTTGGGTTCGCTATCCGAATCGCTGCAACCCTCCACATGGCGCGCCACGACCTCACCGAACGCCGCGCGAATCCGTTCGAGGGTGTCGCGTCCGCCCTGATCCTCGACGGCATCGTGCAACAGCGCCGCGATGAACTGGTCTTCGTCGGCGCCATGACGTCCCGCAATGGCCGCAACCCCTATGAGATGCGTGATGTAGGGGACCCGCGAACCCTTGCGCCGCTGGGTGCGATGCAATTCGTACGTGAACGCAAACGCATCCACAATCCGCGGAGAATAATCCATGAGCATTATCTCCCCCGATTTTTGTCTCGATCGCCAAGCAATCGGATGAGTTCTTCCGGACGATCGGTCTGAATGCCGTCCACTCCGCGTTCGAGAAGCGGCTGCCACGTTTCCGGTCCGCCGTCGTCGCAAAAAACCAGCGCGCCCGATGCATGGCATTTTTTGACAAACGTCCGGGAGCAATGTTTCCAAGTCGTGGCGACAATCCGCGGTTTCACGGTGGACAGTAGTCCGGAAAGAAACATTTCGGGGCCGGGATCGGGCATTGCGATGCAATCCGGACATTCCGAGTGCAGCAGCGGCGCCATGCTTCCCCCAATGTACCAGACCATTTCATGTTCCATTCCGCGCGCCTTCACGATCCGGGCCAGCTCCGGGATCGGCGCATTCTTGAGATCGAGGTAAATGCCTATCCGGCCCTTGCAGAGTTCCAGAATTTCCTCCAAGGTGGGGATGCGCGCTTCCTTCCACTGCGGCCCCACCCGGCTACCAATGTCCATTGCCCGCAATTGTTCCAGGGTAAACGAGGCCACAGGACCTTCCGCATCTTTTGTGTAGGCGTTTACCTCGCCGTTATGAATACTGACAAAATGGCCGTCTTTGGTTGTTCGAACGTCAATTTCGACGAAGTCCGCGCCTATCTCGATTGCCTTTTTATAGGCCGGCAGGGTATTTTCCGGAATGCCGTCATGGACTCCGCGGTGGGCAATAACATACACGCCCCCCTGTTTGGGCGGCTTCAAGGGCAACGCCTCGTTGCCGGCCGCCAGCATCGCCCATGCCATGCAGCCGATCAGCGCCATCAAGCACATGTTTGCCACCTCCCTGTGGAAACCATTCTTGCCGCCGCGCCTTCCGATGTCAAACGCGGCGTCAAGAGTCGCTCCACCCGAAAAAGGGCGGCTTCTCTTGCGCCTATTCGGTAATGCCCAAGCCTTGTCCATCGGCAAGAGAGTTATTCTTCCTGCATTTCCTCCGTAGCGCTTGCAAAGCAATCGCCGCAAGCAGAATAAACAATAGCATCAGCGTCTTGGGTGTTGCAGCCGGAAGGCTTCCCAGGGGAAAGACATTAATATAGACAGGCTCCGACTCATAGACGGATTTACTGTCGTCGCTCATTCGGCATACATACCAACCTGTGTCGTCCTCGGTCAGGGACTCAATATGCAAGGTTGCATCGGTATGGCCGGAAAGAGTCACGCCGTTTCGATACCATTGATAGGTCGCGGATCCAACCGGCAAAGGACCATCGTAGATCAACGTCAGGGAGTCGCCCGCTTCCTTCCAGTTGCCGCCCCGAACCGTGCCCGCCTTGGAAACGAGCGTGGCCGCCACAAGATACGATGCCGTCTGAATGGCGCAAACGGGCGCACTGGCCGCTGCGCGCAGCGCTCCGCAGGCCTCCGTGACACGAAGCAATTGCTGCCATGTGTTCTCATTTGTTTTCCATGAATATAAACGCGTTATTCCCGTCGTCCAGTTGGTGACGCCGCCCACAAGCCAACGCCCAAAATCAGGCGATTCCAGCACAATGCTTTCATCCCCGGTTTGCGGGCCAACAAACATAAACCCACTTTCCAGATTATACTGTGAAAAACCGGGCGTTCCCGTTGCATTCGACGACCAGAGCGAAAGACGTGGCGCATTTTCGATGCCTCCAGAAGAAACGGCAACCAGTCCGGGGAATTGTTCCGCGGGGGTTTCCATCAACTCCATTTGATTCCATGAATCGCCGCTTTTCCTGTTTAGGAGAAGAGCAATTTTGCCGCCTGTTTTGTGAACGGCAATCACGGAAATTTCGGGCGAGATACAGAGGACCGCAAACGGCCGGTCATAGGGTTCCAGCGCAAGCCGATTGCCCAGCAGTTCATGCGGATCCGACACGGATGTCAATGTGACGGCGCTGCCATCCAGAACGCCGTCCCTGTCCATATCGCGTCCCATTCCCGGATTGACGGCCATCCGCGCCACGGCATCGCAAAGCCGTGCGCCATGATTGTGGAAATAACCGGGTAAATAGAACTCCCCAGTCTTCGGTTCGTTACCCAGAGACACATGTTGCACGAAAGGCGTGCCCCAAAACCCCCGGAAATCCGCATCCGGGGAATTCCATGTCACCCGAGCAAGGACAGGTTGTCCGCCCCCAAGTCCGACAATGGCATAGAACCGGGAATTCTTTTTTGCCGACAGGAAAACGATCCGGCCCGATGGGTCTATGAGTATCTGATCCAACGCGGCTTCGGGCACGTCGAAACGCCAATAAGGCCATACGTCCGCGGCCGTGCGTCCAATGATCCAGACTCGAACAAGGTGAGGAGGCGTCAGCGCCGTATCGGTCACTACAAAGAAATCTCCACGCGGCCCCACGCCCGCCAACAGAGAATCCATCAGATTGAAGCCGGATTCCTGCATCGCCTGCCATGAGAACCGTTCGATGACGCCTTCTTGTATGACTTCTCCCTCGCCTTGCACAGGCGAAGACAGGAGATCGAGGCGGCCTTCCAACGTAAACGGTTGCCAGCCAAGGCCTTGAGCAGGTCGAATCGTCACAAGGGAAGGAATCCAATCCCACATTGTCCCTTCGGTTTGATCCAGTTTCACGAATTTGCCTTGGATGCCCGCATGGGTAGTCAATAACGCCGAAACACCCACCTCCAACAACGTAAAGAACTCGCCCTGTTCCGGGACGGCGTCGCCGTCATCCCGCCAACAGGACAATAAAAGCAACTCATCCCCATCAATGCGGCCATCGCGATTTTCATCAAAAACCGCCAGCCGTTCAAACCCATCACGATACCCCCCGACGGTTCCAATCAAATGTTCCGCGGTTATAATGGGCGGAAAAGCGGCCGCCGGCGCAGCAACCAGAATCCCGAAATTCGGAGGAAGCCATTCCGTCAAATCGTCAAATCCATCCCCATCCATGTCGAAAAAGGCCGTGTGCGCGGTATCGAATGAATGCGGATGCGGCTGAAACTGGCTGGATTCCCCTACGCCATCCAAATCCAACACCAACGGACTTGTATAAATACCGTTGCCTAGTTCGGCTCTTGCCCCGGAAAGCAGCATGTCCAGCGCCTCGCTTTGCGGCGTTGTGCGGTACAATAATTGGCGCCCGTTAAAACTAAACGATCCGTATGCGGGCAGTTGGCCCCGGCCGCCCAGTAAGCCGCTCAATTTGACGAAGCCCGGTTCTGCGGCCGCCGGAAACTTGGCCGTCTGTGCAGCCATTCCCGCAAGCGGTTCGAATAGTGCGGGCGGCAGCGACTGGGCGCTGTGTTCCAATAGCAATTGCAGATCCTGTGCATGCGTGGCCGGCATGTTGGAAAAATCCAACGCCACCGCCAAAGACGTCACCATCCATATAACAGCAATAAATACAGTTCTCATGGCTCTCTCCTTTTTTCAGGCAACGATTGGAAAATCCCAACTTCACGCAAGAGAATTATACCATAAAGAACGTAAAGTAGACATCAATGTCCATTTTTATTTTCACTTGGGCCGGGCAGGCCGGCTCCTACCGGTAACGCCCAAGGTCCGCGTAGGCCGCGAACAGCGCACGGACATTCTCTGCGGGCGTGTCCGCCTGGATATTGTGGGTCGTGCACAGGATCTCGCCGTCGCCGCGTCCGAACGTGCGCAATCGATGTCGAGGACCGGGGCAATCGCGCAAACGGCGGGATGCGCAGGATTGAGCGGGACAACGAAAAACGTCGGGAATGCTTGGCGCACAAGGGGCCGTTCGTATTATCCCCCGTTGAACGAAAAACACACGCGGATGGAAGGTCGTCTGAAATGCAAGGGTATCCGCTGACTTTGCGTGCATCGCCGTCCGATTTCTTGACACGTTGAAGCGGGGCCGATACAATCACATGAATGGTCTGAACGGATGGGGAGTTGGCCATGAGACGCTTTGAATTCAGCACGTTTCAGGTGGACGACGGCAATCGCGCCGCGTTTGAATTATGCCATGCCGTTTCGGAACTCCAGCCCGTTTCGCCGTTGCCGGTCGTGATTGTGTCGGAACCGGGACGCGGCAAGACCCATTTGTTGTACGCCATCGTAAACGCCTTGCGGGAACGGTCTCCGCGCACGGCGCTGGCGTATATCACCGCGCGCGAATTTCCGGACAAGGCGCGCGCGCTTATCGAGGATCCGACTCCGCTCGAACGCGCCGCGTCGGCTGTCCTGCTGGTGGATCAACTGGAGCGATTCACGGAACGTCTTGTTGACCTTGAAGCGATTGTACGGGCCTTTCTGGATCGCGGCCATTACGTGTTGCTGGCCAGTTGCCTGCCGCCCAACCGTTTGCCGCATTTTCCTCCCGGCCTGCGAAACATGCTGGAGAAAGGGCAGATTGTTTCAATCGGCAATTTGCGGACGCCAACGCCGGCCGCCAAAAGCCCGGAAAACATGCGAATTGTTTCGCCGCCGCAAGATGAAATCCAGCGGTTGCGCGAGGAACTGGCGCGCCTGGAACAAAAAGCCGCCGCGCTCCCTTCCACAACGGAACTCGAGCGCCAGATTGAACGTGAACGCGCCCGCACCAAGGATTTGCAGGAACAGGTCGAATCACAGCGGGCCGCCGAGGAGGAACTGGCACAGCAACTCGGACGCGCCCAGGAGGAACTCCGAACCGTACGCCGCGATCTCGACAAGGCCCGGGAAGAAGCAGGCCGGGTTGCCGCGCTCGAGGATGAAGTGAAGCGCCTCTCGGATCATGCCGCCCATCTGCAATCCGAACAGGAGGCCAACGAGCGGGTGAGGGCGGCCCTCATGGCCCAATTGGCCGAAAAATCGGCCGTCGCCGAGGAATTGCACACCGCCCAAGTGCAGTGCCGAATCATGAGCGAGGAACACGCGGCGGCGGACGCCGATTGGACTCGACGGGCCGAGGCATTGCTGGCCGCCATCGAAGCGTGCAGGGCGCGTTTTTCGATTACCGTCGAAACCGCCGGAGAACGCATCGAACAACTGGAAAAGCGCCTGAATGAAGGCGCCTGACGCAAAGAAACGCGGAACTCCGCCGATCTCGGTTTCCGGAAACGGTTTCCGCCCCAACCAATCATTGCACGAGAGGAGTTTTGATGGAATCGTTTGAAGACCGAGTTATCGGCCTTTTCGATACCTTGCACCCCTTGGACCGAATCGCCCGCGCGGGCTATGTCGTGCGGGGCGTCGCCCACCCCGAATCGGTGGCCGCGCATAGTCATTTCGTGTCGGTCCTGACATTGCTGTTCGTCGAGGAATATCCCGGCATGTTTGATCGCGACAAGGCGCTTGCCATGGCCCTGATCCACGACCTCGCCGAGGCAAAACTGATGGATATTCCCATGCCCTATGCCGACGCATACCTGCACGAGGCAAAAGACATCGCCGAACAAGCCATCTTCGAGGAAATGTTCACGGGTTTCCCCGAAAAATTCACCCGATATCACCGCGAATTGCTCGATGCCCATACACCCGAAGCCCGGCTGGTCCGCGGACTCGACAAGGCGCAAATGATGCTCAAGGTGCTCTTTTACGAACGGGAACGCAGCGGTTATCTTGAGGAATTCTGGACGGGTCCCGCCAATTTCCGCGATTACGGCATCGAACCCGTGTCACGGCTTTTCAATGCTATATGCACCCAAGCCGGACGCGACAGGCCGCGTTGAATCCGCTTTTTGGGAAAGATCAACAAAATTCACTACCAATCCGGTGTTTTTCTTGATATACTCCCCTCCCTGAAAAAACAAGAGGAGAAAACACATGTCCGAAGACATCAAAAGCACGCACATTACCTGGCATCATGGCGCGGTAACAAGGGCGGATCGCGAACGTTTGAATGGCCACAAAGGCGCCGTCGTGTGGTTCACCGGACTCTCCGGATCGGGCAAGTCAACGATTGCCCATGCGGTCGAGGAAGCCCTGTTCGAACGCGGCTGCCGATCCTATGTTTTGGATGGTGACAATATCCGGCATGGCCTCAACAAAAACTTGGGGTTCTCACCGGAAGACCGGACCGAAAATATCCGCCGCATCGGTGAAGTGGCCAACCTATTTGTCCAGGCTGGCATAATTGCGCTCACCGCTTTTATCTCACCGTACCGTGCCGACCGCGATGCGGCGCGCAAAGTCGCTGGAAGCGATTTCATTGAAGTGTATGTAAAATGCGACATTGATGTATGTGAATCGCGCGATACAAAAGGCCTCTACAAGAAAGCGCGGGCGGGCGAGGTTAAGGAATTTACCGGTATTTCGGCGCCTTATGAAGAACCGTTGAACCCCGAATTGGTCGTGGACACGTCCCAAGAATCGCTGGAAGAAAGCACGAAAAAAGTCATGGCGTGTCTTGTCGAGCGCGGCGTCATACCGGCATAAATCGGGCGAGCGTCGGCTATGGACTTGGAAGAACCCTTGTTGTCTGCCTATGGCGAGGAATCGGCTGTTCCCTCGCCTGTAAACCGTATGATGACGGCGTTCGCGGCGGATTTTCGCGAGGACAAAGACATCAATCTCGGCGTCGGATACGTCAACGAACGCACGATCCCCGGCGACCGCATCCAGGAGGCGATGGCGCAGGTCCTCTCCCATCCCAAGCGATACCGCTTCGCGTTGAACTACGGAGGATCGCAGGGATCGCAAAACCTGATTGACGCATTGCGTGCTTTTTACGTGCGAAACCGCATTGCCGGACTGACCGAAGCGGTGCTCGACCGAAACCGCATTCTGATCGGGGCGAACGGCGCAACGAGCATTCTCAATGCCTTGGCCGACGTAATCCGTCCCGGCATCGTCGTCACGACGGACCCGATGTACTACATCTACTGCAACGCGCTCGAACGCAAGGGATTCACCGTTGTTACCGTTCCCGAAGACGACGAGGGCATGGACGTCGAACGGCTGGAAGCGCTGCTGGCTTCGCCGGATTTTCCGAAGGAAGCCATTTCGTTCTTCTACGTCGTGACGGTGAACAATCCGAGTTGCACGGTGCTGAGCAACCGGCGGCGCAAGGCGCTTGTCAAGATGGTGACGCGCCTGTCGCACGAATTGAAACGCAAGGCGCCGCTTGTGCTCGATGGCGCCTACGAGTTTCTTGTGCATGATCCGTCGGTCGAAACGCCGCAAAGCGCCCTGCCCTACGATGAACTCGGCATTGTTTGCGAACTGGGCACCTTGTCGAAGATTCTCGCGCCGGCGTTGCGGATCGGCTACCTGATCGGCGCGGACGGACCGCTGTTTCGCGCGCTGGTCCAGCAGACCAGCGATGTCGGGTTCAGCGCGCCGCTCATCAACCAGGAAATCGCGAGTTACCTGATCGAACACGACGTGCTCAAACAGCGCGACCGGGTGAACGCCGGTTACCGCGAGAAGGCCCTGCGCGTCGCCGAGGCCATCGAGCATCATCTCGGCGACGCGGTGGAACACCGTTGCGGCGGGCAGGGGGGCTTTTACTTCTACTTGACCTTCAAGGGCACCGAAACGACAGAGTCTTCCCGGTTCTTCCACATCTTGTCGCGCACGACCGGCGATCCGGCCATTGACGGCCCCCCGGACGACCGCCATCCCCGCGTCGTGTATATCCCCGGCGAGCATTGCGTCCATCCGAAAGGCCCGATGGCCGAAACCGGCCGCCGCCAACTCCGCATCTCCTACGGCTTCGAGGAGACGGAACGCATCGTCCAGGCCATCGCCCTCATGCGGGAAGCGTTATGACGTGCGTCAATCGGGCTTGGAGAATCAATTGAACGCGGACGCCATACGGGCCATTGTCTTCGATTACGGCAATACGCTGGTGGAATTCGGCCGGCGGCAGATTGGCGCGTGCGACGCGGCCATCGCGGAAGCCTTGGAACGGCTGTTCGGCCCGTTGGATCGCGAGGCGTTGCGGGCGCTACGCGATCGCGACCGGCTGGCGCCCTATGCGGGCGATCCCCCTTCGTATCGAGAGAACGACCTGCGTGTTATTACACCGAACATGGTTCGCGCACTGTACGGGCGCGAGGCCACCAAAGCCGAAGTGGACGAGATCATTCGTGTCCGTCTTGAGGCGTTCATCGAGACCACCGAAGCTTCGGATGGCGTACGGGCCTTGCTGGCGCGGTTGCACGCGAAACGACGGCTGGGGCTGTTGTCGAATTATCCTGACGGCCATGCGATCCGGCGCAGTCTCGAGAAGACCGGGCTCGCACCGCATTTCGACGCGGTGGTCGTTTCGGGCGATATCGGCTACGCCAAACCGCATCCGTTGCCGTTCACAACGATACTGGACCAACTGGCGCTTTCGCCGGAACAGGTGTTGTTCGTGGGCGACAACTGGCTGGCGGACATTCAGGGCGCCAAGCGCGCGGGCCTGCCGGTGGTCCACAGCGTTCAGTGGACGCCTTACGAAACCTTTGATCGGAATCCGGGCGATTTCGAGCCGGACGCCGTCCTCTCGCGAATAGAAGATATCGAAACGGTGTTCACCTAAATACATGGCTTGTCGCGATGGATGAAGTTTTTGGAAGCGGACAAGCAGGATGGAATCGGCATGCCCGAACATTGCCCACATTTCGGTGACTGCGGCGGCTGCAAGATGCAGGAGGTGCCGTATGCCGAGCAACTGTCGCACAAGGCGGCATTGCTGGCCGCGTTGTTCAACGCCCACTGGCCGCATCCGATTCCCGTCGAACCCTCACCGACAATCTGGCATTACCGCAACAAAGTTGATTTCAGTTTTGGGCGCAAGTTCTATCCCGAACCGCCACCCAAGGATTTTGATCGCGAATCCGTCCTTGGATTCAAAACAAAAAACCGCTGGTACCGGCCGTTGGACGTCGAGGAATGCCGCATCGCGCCGGAAGGTATGGGACCGTTGCTGGACGGCGTTCGGCGCTGGATGCTTGAACAGGGTCTGCATGCCTACGACACACGCAACAAGAAAGGCTTTCTGCGCGCCCTGCTTGTTCGCGAGGCAAAACGCACGTCCGAGCGCATGGTCGTACTGATTACGGCGGACGGCGACTTCGACCGGTCCTCGTTTGTCGAGGCCGTGCGCGCAGTCTATCCGGCCAAGAGCATTCAGCGGGGCATATTCCGCGGCCTTGCCGATGTCGCGACGGCCGAGGAAGTCGAGGTTTTGTATGGTCCCGAAACCATCGAAGACTGCTTGTGCATTCGCGACGGCGACGCCCTGCGGCCGATTCTTTTCCGCATATCCCCCTTCAGTTTTTTTCAAACGAACACGTTCGGCGCCGAACGTCTTTATGCGCGGATTCGCCAATGGGTAAAGGACATCAACCCGGACACGTTATACGATTTGTATGGCGGCATGGGCGGTATTGCCTTCGCCTGCGCGGACTTGGTCGGGCACATCGTGTCGGTCGAGTCCGTCGCGTCCGCCACACAAGACGGGATTTACAATGCCAAACGCAACGGCATCGAAAATGTGACGTTTTTCACGGATACCGTCGAGCGGTACTTGAAGAATTTGCGGGAAGGCGATGGTTTCCCGCCGGACAGCGCCGTCGTCATTGATCCGCCTAGGTCCGGCCTGCATCCAAAGGCTCTTCGGCATCTCATGCAGTACCGTCCTGAAAATCTGCTCTATATTTCATGTAAGCCACAAGTTCTTGCCATGGAAATGCCCGTGCTGCTGGAAGCCTATACGCTCGACGATTTGCGTGCGGTAGACTTGTTCCCGCACACCGAACACGTGGAGGCGCTGGCCGCGTTCACCCGCAAGGACTGACTGCCGAAAACGCGCCGAACAGTTCCGCCAGCGCCCCGAATATCGTTGCCAACACTCCGGCGACCAGTTGTAGAATTCCTTCGCCGAAAAACTCGAAATACAGTGCCAACATGCCCATTGCATGATCCTCCCACACCCAAGGTGTTTGGCCTTCATTTCATGGAATCATACCGCCGGCGCGGGCCGAGGTTACGCGCGTTTGGGCAACGGCGGGGTTGTTCGATGACGGCGCGTAACGTACAATGGCTGAAAAAATCGAGGGATACGGCCTTTTCTCCGATTGGCAAACACAAGGAAGTACGACATGGCAAATACACGCAAGACGGTGCATGTGGTCAGTAATTCACATTGGGATCGCGAATGGTGTTACCCGTTCGAGGAGACGCGGCTACTGCTTCTCGATTTCATGGACGGGCTGCTCGACCTGCTCGATACCGACCCCGACTTTCATTCGTTCACGATGGATTCTCAGACGATGTGCGTGGCGGACTACCTCGAATGGCGGCCTGAAAAGCGCGCCACGGTCGAGAAACACGTCCGTTCGGGGCGCCTAATCATCGGTCCGTGGTATTCGTTGCCTGAGGAGTACATCGTCAATGGCGAATCGCTCGTGCGCAACCTCGTTGTGGGCCATCGGATCGCGGCGTCGCTGGGCAAGGTTTGCAAGATGGGCTACACGCCGTTCAGTTACGGCCAGACTTCGCAGATGCCGCAAATCTACAACGGCTTCGGCATAGACACAATCATCTTCTACCGCGGCATCAACACGCCGCACAGCGAATTCATTCTCGAAGGCCCGGACGGCTCGCGGCTGCTCGGCATGCGTTTCGGCTGCATGAGCCGGTTCAGCTACTACATCTACGTGTACCGCGTGCTCCGCTACGGCAGCGACGACGTGTTCGCACGCTACGACTGGGACCGCGGTTCGGCGCCCATGCGGCTTGCGTCGGAGCGCTATCCGCGCGAGCACTACTACGTCCTCGATTCGGAAAAGAAGCAATGGAACGACGCGCCGATCCGCGAGCAACTGCTCAAACTTGTGCGCGACGAATCCGAGCATTTCACGACGAGCCACATCTGCTGCATGCAGGGCTTCGATTCGTCGAATCCGGATCCGATGGAGAGCGAAATTATAAAACTGTGCCGGAAACTTCTGCCGGAACACGACATCAAGCTGTCGAATCTCGAAGACTACATGAACGCCATGCGCAAGGAGGTGAAAAATCCGACCGTCTTGACCGGCGAGAGCCGCAATCCGGGTTCCGTTGGGAAATGGACGCATTTGTGCGGCGATGTCATCAGCGCGCGCATCCGCCTCAAGCAGGGCAACAACCGAGCGGAAACCGCGGTCCAGCGCAAGGCCGAGCCGTGGAGCGCGATCGGTTCGATGGTCGGCGGCGAATACCTCAAGACCGCGCTCGACCATGCGTGGAAATACATCCTCGACAATCACCCGCACGACACCATCACGGGCGCCGGTATCGATCAGATGGAGAAGGACAGCCTGTTCCGTTATGATCAGGCGGCAATCATCGGCGACAGCCTCGCCCGGCGCGGCATGCAGGCTGTTCAGATTCAAATCGACAACTCGGACTTGTCGCCGAAAGACTCGGTGCTGACCGTGTTCAATCCGTGCCCGTTCCCGTGGGGCGGCGTCGTGTCATGTTACATTGACATGCCCGACGGCATGGGCTACGAGGCCTTCAGCATCCGCACGCCCGATGGGAAAGAAATCAAGCGCGTACAACTCAAGGAACAGTCGGAACCGGGCATCCTTGTGCGGAACTTGCAGGATATCTCGATCGAACTTCGCGCAAAGCGCGTACTATGCCACATCGAAGTGGATGCAATACCCGCGTATGGCTACAAAACGTATCACATCGTCCGCGAAGACCGATTCGGTTATTTCCCCGGCACGCTGGCCCCCGAAACGAACGTCCTCGAAAACGAGCATCTGCGGGTCGCATTCAACAGCGACGGCACGTTCGACCTCACGCACAAGTCGAGCAGGCATACGTTCCACAACCTGCATTACATCGAGGATTCCGGCGAGACCGGCCACTCGTGGGTGCACATGGAACCGGACGACAATCGCATCATCACGTCGCACGGCGCGCCGGTGTTCATTGCGCTCGAAGAAGCCGGGCCGCTCGTCGCGCGGATGCGCGTGTCGTACCACATGCGCGTGCCCGTCGGGATTCTTGATGAAATGACCGGCGACTTCCGCGAGGCCGAGATGAACCATACGCGACGTCGCGACGAATACCGCGAGATCGTTGTGAAAAGCCGGTTCACGTTGCGCGCGGGCGCGAAACGGCTCGACGTCGAAACGGAACTCGAAAACACGTGCCGCAACCATCGGATGCGCGTTGTGTTTCCCACGCGGCTCGCTGCCGATACCACCGAATCCGAGGCGGGCTTCGACGTGATTTCACGCGACATCCATGTCAAGAAAACCAGCCCGTATTATGGACGCCCGAATCCGCAGTATCCCATGCACCGATTCGTGGACCTTCATGACAAAAAGATGGGATTCGCCATCCTGAACAATTGTGGCATGCGCGAGTACGAGGTCGCGGACACGAAAGACCGCCCGCTCGCGATTACACTTTTCCGCGCGTTCACCTACCGCAACTGCCCGATCTTCGGGCGTTATGAAGTGTACCCGGAGATGGAACTCGCGCAGTGCCCTGGCCGCATGCAATGGAGTTACTCGATATACCCGCATACGGGCGACTGGACGAACGGCGTGTTCGAGCAGGCCGAGCAGTTGAATCTCCCGCTCGAACCGGCCCAATGCGGCCCGCACAAGGGAAAGCTGCCCAAAAGCATGAGTTTCTTTGCGCTCGAAGGTGCGGGGCTCCAACTCGCCGCGTTCAAACGCCACGAGGATCGCCCGGACAGTTTTACCGTCCGTATCTTCAATCCGTCCGGCAAAACCATCAACGGCGCGTTGCGACTCTTCAAGCCCTTCAAGAAGGCGTGGCTCACGAACCTCAACGAAGAACGCGAATCCCCGTTGAAACCTGAAGGCGCAACCATCAAACTCCGCGTGCCGAAAAAGAAGATCGTGACCATAGAATTTACGCTGTAGGCAATTTCACCGCGAAGAACACGAGGAACACGAAGAGAATCCGGTACCGTCGAACGAATGTGAAAGACGATGCGCATGCTTCATCTTCTGTTTCTTCTCTTTGTGCCCTTCGTGGTGAGAAAGTATGAGATGGAGGAAATATGCCATACCCCCAATTCGATCGCAGCAAACTGAACATCAAGCCGCTCAGCGCGCGCAAGGACAAGGTGTACATCGAGCGCGACCACGTGCCGGTGGACGCCGAGCCCGCGGCGTTGTCCGATAGCGCGCAGGCGGTCATTGATGAGACTGTCAAGCGTTTGAAGGCCGCCAAGGCGACCGGCAAATCGCGCATGCTGACCTTCGGCGCACATGCCATCAAGAACGGGTTGGCGCCCGTGATGATCAAGCTGATCGAAGACGGCTGGTTCACGCATCTCGCCACGAACGGCGCCGGGATCATCCACGACTGGGAGTTTGCGTTTCAGGGTCATTCGAGCGAAGACGTGCGCGAAAACGTCTCGCGCGGCGAATTCGGCGTCTGGCAGGAAACCGGCTACAACCTCAACCTTGCGATCATCGCCGGAGCGTTCCGCGGCATGGGATACGGAGAATCCGTCGGGGCCTTTGTCGAAAACGAAGGAATTGACATCCCGTCCATCAAATGCCTGAAAGAGCAGATCGGTTTTGCGCTCGAACGCGAGGAATTCGATTTCATTGCCGCCGCGTCCGACTTGCTCGATGCCATTATCAAACGGCGAGTTTCGCCCGGCTGGCACACTGTCCCGCACCCGTTCAAGCAATACGGGTTGCAGGCGGCGGCATATCGCCTAAAGGTACCCTTCACAAGCCATCCAATGATCGGCCACGACATCATCTACGTCCATCCGATGAACAAATGCGCCGCGATCGGCCGCGCCGCCGAACGCGATTTCCTCGCCTTCGCGCAAAGTGTCTCGAACCTAGACGGTGGCGTGTACGTCTCGATCGGCAGCGCCGTCATGTCGCCCATGATCTTTGAAAAATCCCTGTCTATGTCCCAAAACCTCGCCATCCAGCAAGGCCGCCACATCGACAACCACTTCATGGTCATCGTGGATCTTCAGGAATCCCACTGGGATTGGACAAAAGGCGAACCGCCGATGGACAACCCCGACTACTACCTCCGCTACAACAAGAGCTTCAACCGCATGGGCGGCCAGATGCGGTATGTGACCGCGGACAACCGGGACTTCCTGCTGGCGCTGGTACGGGGGCTAGATGCACAATAAGAGAAGTACTGGTACGATATCGAAACCCGGCAGTAAACTCAGGGTGAGTTTTTGCAGGGAACCGACAGCGCACGGAAATGAGGTACCCGAAGATGCTGACGAAGTTGCTACTCCGGAACTTCAAACGATTCGATGACGTTGAAATCGAACTTGGGAAATCCGTCGTCTTCATCGGCCCAAATAACTCCGGCAAGACCACGGCGCTTCAAGCCTTGGCGCTATGGGAAATCGGCCTTCGCCGCTGGAACGAGAAACGGATGGGGAAGACCTCGCCTGAGAAACGCCCCGGCGTGACCATTAACCGCCGAGATCTGATTTCCTTGCCTATACCGGACGCCCATCTTCTCTGGCGCGATTTGCATGTGCGCAACGTTATTCGCACGAAAGATTCAAGACAAACCACTCAATCCGTCTGCATAGACATTCTAGTCGAAGGCGTCACAGCAGGCGCGCCCTGGGTGTGCGGTCTCGAGTTCGATTTTGCCAATGACGAGTCGTTCTACTGTCGCCCATTGCGGAAGGATCCCGGCGGCACTACCAGGATGCCTATTCCAGAAGATGCCGGGCAAGTTCGCGTTGCATTTCTTCCACCTATGTCCGGATTGGCCGCCGTGGAACCCAAGTGGGAGCAGGGAAGAATCAATGTGCTCACCGGTGAAGGGCAAACGGCCCAAGTCTTGCGGAATCTTTGCTATCGAATCTTCACCGGAGAACAGAACGATCAACCGCCGGCAGGGGATGCGGTGTTCGGGAGCGACGCGCCCCAGAACTGGAACTCTTTGTGCTCGCACATCGATAGGCTGTTCGGAGTCCAATTGCTCTCCCCGGAGTACCTCGTAGAGCGTGGTGAGATTACCATGAGCTACCGGGAACGAGGCAAAACGTTCGATCTCTCATCCTCCGGTCGCGGACTGCAACAAACTCTCTTGTTATTGGCGTACCTTTATGCCAATCCCAATACGGTCCTACTACTCGATGAACCCGACGCCCATCTTGAAATTATCAGGCAACGGCAAATCTACAGCCTGTTAACCGATATTGCCGAACAGCAAGGATCGCAAGTCATCGTGGCGAGCCACTCGGAAGTCATACTTAACGAAGCCGCCGATCGCGATATCGTGGTTGCCTTTCTCGGAAGGCCCCATCGAATCGACGATAGAGGTTCGCAATTGCTCAAGTCGCTAAAGGAGTTGGGCTTCGAACAGTATTACCAAGCGGAGCAGAAGGGTTGGGTGCTCTACCTTGAGGGTTCAACGGACCTTGAAATCCTTCGATCTCTCGCGGACAAGCTGAACCATCCGGCCAAGAAGGAACTTGAAGATCCTTTTGTCTGTTACATCGGTGGAAACCAGCCAGCCAAAGCGCGCAATCACTTCAACGGATTGCGCGAAGCCAAGGGCGACCTTCTGGGAATTGCCCTCTTTGATCGTCTCGATAGGGAACTCGGTACGGGTACCAGCCTGACAGAGATGATGTGGAAACGTCACTCTTGTCCAAATTAGCTTTCTGAAACGAGCGTCTTGACGCACCCTCCTGTGGCGTTGAACAATCGGGTATGCACACAACCGATTCTCAACACCGACAAGGAGGGTAGTTCGATGGTAAAGAGT
>Ga0209506_1000251_pt1 | contig 78887 bp, 85 predicted proteins | sample AD_JPNHG2_MetaG_FD_184409 | JGI IMG/M metagenome (GOLD analysis project Ga0209506, IMG submission 184409) | Active sludge microbial communities of municipal wastewater-treating anaerobic digesters from Japan - AD_JPNHG2_MetaG (SPAdes) (version 2) | ecosystem: Engineered > Bioreactor > Anaerobic...
TCAACAGGGCCTTTGCGAGTAAGAACAAGGGTCTCCCCGGAAAGGAGACCGATCCCGGTAGGGTCGCTTAGATTTCTTCGTGAGGCAGCGAAGGACTTTCACTTAGATTCTTATATGAGGCAACAGGCCCCGTGAGGCGAGGCCAAGTTAGGGCTTTCGAGGCAGGTTTCCCAGCGATTTAGTTGCCTTTGTGAAATGCTTGTCCAAAATGGAAAGCAGTGCTAGAATACGCTAAAGCATTTATTAGGAGGGATTCCGCATGGCAGAAAAGTGGAAGGATCGTCTGACCGATCAATTATGCGATGCAATCCTGTCACTAGAGACCGTGGACGATGCCTACCGATTCCTGGAAGATATCGCCACGATCGGGGAGATCAGGGCTCTCGCGCAAAGACTCGAGGTTTCCAAGCTCTTGAGCGAAGGGTTCACCTACCCACAGATCGCCCAGCAGACAGGAGCCAGTACCGCGACTATCAGCAGGGTAAAAAAATTCCTGGAGTATGGGGCCGACGGATACAAGCTCGTTCTCGAACGCCTAAAAAAGAAGGGCTAATTGCCTCGTCCACTCCATCCGGCGCCCTCCTCAGCGGGGGCGCCTTATTTTCCTGAGCAACCTGCTCACTAAGCTCTCCCTGACCTCCATCGCGCCGGTGGGGCACATCTCGTGGCAACAGAGGCATTGGACACACCTTCTACGGTCGATCACGGGCCACCCCCCTGGGTCGGTCGCGATCGCGTTCACCGGGCAAACCTTCCCGCAGACCCCACACCTGGTGCAGGCGTCCCTGTTGAGGTTTGGCTTCAGGGTGACCACGTAGTGGGCCGCCCCCCGAAAAAGGGAGGGTACGTTGCTCACGATCGACGGCGCTCTCTTAAACCCCTTGCAGGGCAAGTCCTCCCAACGGGCCCCTTTCAGTTCGATATCTTCCCTCTTGCCGGGACCCTCCAGCCTTTTTGAAGCGATTGAAAGCAGGGGTATGGAAAAGGGATCCCCGAAACCCATCATCACCGACTGGACATAATCGAGGGCAAGTCCGTTGGTTGAAGCAGCTACCCAGCCGACTTTCTTCGCTCTTCCATGGGAGGGCCCAAATCCCTCCATCCCCTCCACCGCGTCCAGCACAAAAAGATCGGGGATCCTGGCGGAAAAGATATCCACTATGGCTTCAGGAAGGAAGGTTTGCGATCTTGGAGCGTGGGCCCTCTTCCTGGTGTCCGTGTCTGCAGCTCCGAAAAGGTTCTTGATCGCCCCGGTCATCTCAGTCTCCACGTGGGTTTTGAGCTTTGACACTCCAATAACGCGGGGGAATTGCATGAGAATGGACGAGATCCTGAAGGATTGCAGTTTTTGGGCCTTTGGGGGTCGGACTTCCGTAAAACCCCGGCTTGAAAGGAGCCCGAATCTTGCCGGTGTGTCCTTACAGATCTCCGCCACGCCGGTTTTCCGAAACAGTTCCTCCTCCTGGTGGCGAAAAATATATCCCGGGTTATCGCCGATCATGACGTCTTGGCAACCCGCCCTGAATAATTCCATGATAAGGGCCCTCAGTATCTCGGGATGGGTAGTCACCGCCCTTGACGGGTCGCTTGGAGAAAGAAGGTTGGCCTTGATGAGGGTTGAGGAGGCATTGAGCGGGAAAGACCCGCAAAGCCGCAAGGCCTCCCCCACCGCTGCTCTTTCGTAAGAGTCGCAGGGGACGCAGGAGACCACAAAGGGAAGCCGCCTCAACCCTCCGGTATCCTTTCGGGGTAGGGGCAACGGTCACGCAAGGGGCACTCGACGCAGAAGGCTTTCCTCGAAGTGCAAAGTCTCCTGCCGTGGGTTATCAGGTTCAGGTGGGCTTCATTGTAGCGCTCCGGGGGCACCAGATCCTCCATCAAAACCTGGATCTCCTCCGGGGGCATACTTGCTTCCGCCCAGCCAAGCCGTCTCGACACCCTAGCAATGTGGGTGTCCACGGGAAAAGCCGGGCGCCCAAGGTCGAAAAGCAGTACGCAGGCGATCGTCTTGGCCCCCACCCCGGGGGTACCCTCAAGGAATCTTCGAATATCCTCCGTCTCCCATCCCCGCAACGCCTTCAAAGAGAGGTTCCCGAAGTGAGAACGAACCCTTTCCAAAACCTCGAGGATCCTCCGTGCCTTTATGTTGGATAACCCTCCGGAACGGATGACATTACTTATCTCCTGCGCCGAAGCAGCGGAGACCTCTCCCCAGGTATTAAAATGGGCCTTCAGGGAAGCGAAGGCCCTGTCCCGGTTCCTGTCATTGGTATTCTGGGAGAGGATCGTGAGAATGAGCCCATCGAGGGGTTCGTCCGAATAGGGCTCATGGACGACCTCCCCCTGCTTCCAGGTTCTTTCCAGGTCGTCAAGACACGACTTGACGAGGCTCACCGAGGGTTTTGTAAAAACCCTCATATCCCGGACCCATCCCCTATTTCCGCACTCTCCCGGTCCTTGGGCTTGGCTTTTTTACTCAATTCCGGATGCTTCTTATGCTTCAAGGATTTCTCGTACCAGTTTTCAAGCTTGTCGTGGACCTTTGAATAGATGCTCCCGGGAGTGTAATTACCCTTATCGTCCATCACCCCCGGCATTTCACCGGTAAGGATAGAGAGGCCTTCCTCGATGGTCGAAACCGCCCATATCTTGAACTTTCCAGACATTACGGCGTCGATGACTTCGTGAGATAGCATCAGGTTTTTGATGTTCTGCCTGGGAATGATGACTCCCTGGTCACCGGTGAACCCCCTCAAACCGCAGTATTCGAAGAAACCTTCAATCTTCTCGTTGACGCCCCCGATGGGCTGAATGTTGCCGTGCTGATCGACGGATCCCGTGACGGCGATACCTTGTTTTAGAGGCACTTCGGCAAGGGCCGAGAGGATGCAATACAGTTCCGTTGAGGAGGCGCTATCACCCTCGATCCCACCGTAGGTCTGCTCGAAGGTGATCCTGGCTGTAAGGGAAAGCGGGAAAACCCTGGCGAACTTCCTACCGAGGAAACTCTCAAGGATCAAAAGCCCCTTGTTGTGGATGGGTCCCGTCATCTTGACTTCCCTCTCGATGTTGACGATACCCTCAGCGCCCATGTATACATTAGCTGTGATCCTGACGGGATGACCGAAAACATGGTCCCCCATGTGCACCACGGTAAGGCCATTTATCTGTCCCACCACCGCCCCCTCGGTGAGTATCCTGATCGAGTCTTCGGCGAAGGCCCTCCTGATCTTCTCCTCGACCAAGTTAACCCGGAAGTTTTTCTCCCGCAGGGCTCTTCGGACCTGTTCGGCCCCGACCACGTCCAATTCGGCGTCCGCCGCCCATGCCGAGGATTCGACGATCAATTCCGCGATCCTGTTGAACTGCGTGGACATCCTGTCGACGTTGCCCGACAGCCTGGCCGACCACTCAATCAACTCCGACACAGCCTCGGAAGAAAAGGGGAGAAGCCCTTCCTTCTTTGCAAAGCCCGCCACGAAGCAGGCCATCTGTCTCTCCGTTTCCTCGTCCCTAGGCATATCTACATCAAAGTCGGCCTTGATCTTGAAAAGCTTCTGGTACTCGGGATCGTAGATCATGAGGAGATGGTAGAGATACCGCGTCCCGATCATGACCACCTTGAGATTCACGGGGATTGCCTCGGGCCTGAGCGAAGAGACGGGTATAACGCCTAACTGCTCCCCCAGGTTTTCGATCACCAGCTCTCCCGTTTTGAGGGCCCTCTTGAGCGCATCCCAGGATAGGAAATTCCTGAGCACTTCCTCCGCCTGCAGCACCAGGTAGCCCCCGTTGGCCTTATGTATGACCCCGGGGATGATCTTTCTAAAGTCGGTGGTGAGCATGCCTTGCCGACTCTCATACTCGACCTTGCCGCAGAGGTTGTAGTAAGTGGGGTTGGTCTCCCACACGACCGGGGCACCCCTTGAAGGATCGTTGGACACGAAAACGTTGGCCAGGTATCTTGAAAAATCGACCTCGGCGCCCTCGTCCCTCGCCGCGGCGATGAACATGTTGAAGTTGGAGATAATATCCTCGGAAAGGGCGTCCAGCCACCTACCGATCTTACCCTCCTTGCCGAACCTGTCCCTGGTTTCCTGGAGGTAGGGATCGATAGCGGCGCGGGAGATCTCGGACTCCAACTCCTTGATCTTCTCCTTCAGCGTTTTCTCCAGGTCACGGATCCTCCTGAGGATTTCCAGGGTCCTTTGGGATACTTCTTCGGATACGCCCTGCAGGGCCTTTTTCTGTTCCTCCGAAAGCGATTCGAAATCCTCCTGGACCATCTCCCTCATCTCATCCTTATCGTCGGTTTGAGATTCGGGAGAGGAAAGTTCAGCTTCGCTCTTCCCTTCCTGCGGTCCTTCCACGGAGGATTGGTCGGCCTTTTCGGTCTCGCCGTCCTTACCGTGGCCCTTGAAGGTCATCGGGATATTAACGAAACCCTGGGGGGTCCTCTTGATCACGAAGCCCTTTCCCTTCGCCCAGGACCTCAGTTCTTCCATGATCTGGTTGACCTGTTCTTGGAATTCCTTCACTAGTTGGGCCTTAGCGTCTTCATACTGGCTGTTCTCGAAAGCCTTGCTCAGCGTGCTTTTCAGCTCTTCGACCAGTTCCTCCAGGTGAGAAGCCAGGTCCCTGGCTCGGCCCGCTGGAAGGTCAATGGCGAGGGGCTCCTCCGGATTCTCAAAATTAAAGGCGTAAATGTAATCCTTCGGGGCCGGTTCGGAGTCGGCCTGCTCCTGGAGTCTCTCCAGGGTATAGGTTGTCCGGCCGCTCCCGTGGTCCCCCACTACGAAAATGTTGTAGCCGCTGTTTTTTATCGCCATTCCAAAGGTCATCGCCTGGACCGCTCTTTCCTGGCCTATCAGGTCTTCGAGGCAGGGGACGTCCAGGGTGGTCTCGAAACCCAGTGAACCCGATTCTGTTCTTTTTCTCAGCTGTTCCGCCATCAAAAGATTATCGGTGTTCTTCATGGCCTGATGGCCCCCCTTTCTCCGCCGTTTTTATGATACCACCACCGAACACCCTGTCATTATAATAGAGTACGAGGGACTGTCCCGGCGCCACGCCGCTTACCCCTTCCGGGAAACGGCAGGTGAAACCCCGGGCATCGGCACATTCAATGATACAGGGGGAAGGCCTGCCCCGGTACCTTGTGCAACCCTCGAGGATCAGCCCCGAAGCGGGCTCGCCATGCCAAACCGGATCGCCGCAGGTCACCCTTCCCACGACAAGGTCCTGCTTTCTTCCGACTACCAGTTCATTCTCCTTTACTCTCTTTTCCACAACGAACCAGGGACCGCCGGGGAGGGAATGGCCCTTCCTCTGCCCTACGGTGAACCTGTTTAATCCCTTGTGAATGCCCAGTACTACCCCGTTAAGATTAACCACCCTGCCCGAAGGGAAGGGGCCCGCGGCGCGCTCGACGGCGTCGGCCAGTTCGCCCCGGGGGATGAAGCAGATATCGTTGCTCTCAGCCACTCCCTGGAACAGCCCTGGAAACCGTCTTTCGCCCAGTTCGCGGACTGCCCCCTTGGTCATTCCGCCCAGCGGGAATAGTATGTTCACCAGGGATTGAGGCCGCAACCGGTAGAGCATGTAGCTCTGGTCCTTGTAGCGGTCAAAACACCTGCCGAGGGCCGGGCCGCCGGGACCCATATGTATCCTGGCGTAGTGGCCTGTCGCGATCATTTCGGCGCCCATCCTCCTCGCCGTGGAGAGAAGTGAGGCAAACTTGACCTCCTCGTTGCAGATCACGCATGGGTTGGGAGTAAGCCCCTTCCGGTGATCATCGAAGAAGGGCAGGAGAACCTTCCTCCTGAAGAGACCCCCCACTTCCAGCGACCGGCAGTCTATCCCCAGCGCGGCGACTATCCTCTCTACCCGCTTTCTCACCTCGGGGGAACTGTGGATCCGGAGATGAACGCCGATGACTTCGAAACCCCTATCGAGGAGGAGAGCCGCAGCGACCGCGCTGTCGACCCCTCCGCTGATCCCGACCACTACTTTCACAGGCCGGTCACCGGACCATGTCATTTCGGAACAACTTCCTCGCCTGGGCGACAAGGGAGGGAAGAAGGGCGCAGAAGATCACCGTGACCCATTCTACGGCCGACAGGGGGCTGATATCCAATAGGTCCTGCATAATAGGGAGATGGCCGATGAAAAACTGTAGAAGCGCGGAAAAACCGACCCCCGCCAGGAGCCAGGGGTTCGACAAGACTTGCCCCGGGTCCCGCAGCAAGGAACTGCTCCTCACGTTGAACACAAAGAAAAGCTGTGCGAATACAAGGGTGTGAAAGCTTAATTCCGTCGCCCGGGCGATGTCTCCTGGGTGAAACCGGACCGAGAAACCGTAGGCGGTGAACACACCTAGTGAAATGATCAAACCATAGAAGACTATGTTTGCCATGTGCCATCGGGAGAGGATATCCTCCTGCCTCTTCTTGGGCGGCCTATTCATGACGTCGGGTTCGGCCGGGTCCAAGGCGAGAGCAAGGGCAGGCGCCACGTCGGTGACGAGGTTGATCCACAATATCTGAAGCGGCAAGAGGATCGACGGAAGGCCCAAGACAATGCCCCCAAGTACCACGACTACCTCGCTTAGATTGCAGCACAGCAGGTAGAGCACCGATTTCCTGATATTGTCAAAGATCTTCCTTCCTTCCGCTATGGCCGCCACGATCGTTGAAAAACGGTCGTCCTGAAGGATAATGTCGGAAGCCTCCTTGCTCACCTCGGTCCCCTGGATCCCCATCGCGATTCCTACGTCGGCCTGCTTGAGGGCCACCGCGTCGTTAACCCCGTCGCCGGTCATGGCTACTACTTCACCGGACCGCTGGAGCGATTTCACTATCCAGAGCTTGTGCTCCGGGATGACCCTGTTGATGACGGCGATCTCTCTCGCCTTGGAAGCAAAATCGCTCTCATCCATCTCGGCCAGGGATGAACCGGAGAGGACCTTCGCCCCCGACTGGCGGAGGATGCCCACGTCCCCGGCAACGGTCCTGGCTGTCGCCAGGTGGTCTCCGGTCACCATGATGACATGGATACCCGCATTGATGCAGGAATTCACCGAATCCCTCGCCTCCGGCCTGGGGGGGTCGAAAATGCCCGACACCCCAAGAAAGGCCAGGTTCTCCTCGTTCTCTCCCCAGGCGAAAGCCAGGGTCCGCATCCCCCTGGCCGCCAGGGCTTCGACCTTTTCTGCCCATTCCTTTTTCATTTCAACCCCGAGCGGGACGGGACCTCCTGGGGAACAGGCGCTCCGACATAGTTCGAGGATCCTTTCGGGCGCCCCCTTCGCCGCGACGCCATCGCTGTGCCAGGTGATCATCCTCATGGTCCGGGAATCGAAGGGTTCTTCCTTCAGGATGGGCGCGGCCCTCCTAACGGCTTCGATATCCAACCCCCGGGAAGACGCGTGTCGCAGGAGAGCCCCTTCCATGGGATCACCCACGCAGTCATCGTCAACGAGGTGCGCCTTGTTGCAGAGAATGGAGGACCGCAGGAGCGATCCCTCGCAGCCCTCGTGGGCCGGGACCACGGTTCCCACCACCATGTCGTTCATGGTAAGGGTCCCCGTCTTATCGGTGCAGATCACCGTCGTGGAGCCCAAGGTCTCCACGGAGGACAAGTTTCTCACTAGGGCGTTTTTCCTGGCCATTCGGTGGACCCCAATGGCCAGGGTCATGGTGGCGACAAAGGGTAACCCCTCGGGAACAGCCGCCACGGCCAGGGCGATGCCCGTCTCGATCATCCGGGCGATTCCCCTGCCCTGGATGATCCCCAGCCCCGTGACCAAGATCGCTATGCCAACGACCATCTTGATCAGTAAAACCCCAAGCCTGGCCAGGCGTTCCTCAAGGGGAGTCTCCACCTTGCTCACCGTCGAGAGAAGCTGGCTGATCCTGCCGATTTCCGTCTTCATCCCCGTAGCGAAGACGACAGCCCTCCCCGATCCCTTCACGACGGCGGTTCCCGAAAAAAGGCAGTTCTTCCTGTCGGCCAGTTCGGTTTCAACGGGCAGCCTTTCCCCGCTTTTATCCACGGGGAAGGATTCCCCCGTCAGGGCCGATTCGTCGACCCCCAGGTTGTACTGCTCGAAAATGCGTGCATCGGCGGGGACCACGTCGCCCGCCTCGAGCAGGATTATGTCACCCGGCACGAGGCTGGCCGCGCTGATGGTCCTGACCACCCCTTCCCTGAGGACGGCAGCGGTTGGGGATATCATTTCCCGCAGTGCCAAAAGTGCTTTTTCCGCCCGGAACTCGGTCACGAAACCGATGCCGCCGTTGATCAGGATGACTACGCCAATCGCCGCCGCGTCGAGTTTCTCTCCCATGGCGAGGCTGATCAGGGTAGCTCCCGCCAGCAGATAGACCATGGGCGTCATGAACTGCCCGGCAAGTTTTTTCCACCAGGGAGCCGGTTCCTCGGGGTTGATCTCGTTTGGTCCATGCAGTTTCGCCAGCGTTTCCGCCCTTAGAAGGCTAAGGCCCTTTTCAGGGTCGACCTCGAGATTTTGGAAGATCTCGCCGGCATCCAGTGAATGGGCTTGGGCTAGGTCCATATTGTTCGTTGCTCCCTTCAGGTTAGACGAATGGTACCCCCCGGCCGCTCCGTGAAGAAAGAGAGGGCTTGAGCCTCCGAGGGTTGGGCATTACAATTCCCGGAGACCGGAGGGAGAAATGGAGAGACACGTAAGGCTTCAGGTTTCCGGGGTAGTTCAGGGTGTAGGGTTCCGTCCCTTCTGCAGCAGGCTTTCAGCCGAGATCGGCCTCAAGGGTTCCGTTAAGAACACTTCCGCTGGCGTGTCAATAGAACTCTTCGGCGACCCTGAAGGCATCGATTCTTTCATGGTGCGGCTGCAGACCGATTGTCCCACCCTGGGGCATGTCCAGTCAATCGCGATGGTCCTTGATGAGAGGGTCACCGAGGCCGATGCCCGCTCCTTCGAGATCCTTGAAAGCGAATCGCCGGGAGAGGGGAATGCCCTGTTCCCCCCTGATATCGCCACGTGCCCCGATTGCCTCAGGGAGATGCGCGACCCACGGAACAGGAGGTTCCGATACCCTTTCACGAACTGCACTAATTGCGGTCCCCGCTTCACCATCATTGAAGACCTCCCCTATGACCGACCCCTAACATCCATGGCCGGGTTCGCCCTTTGCGAAAGATGCCGGTCCGAATACCATGACCCCGGCGACCGCCGGTACCATGCCCAGCCAATAGCCTGTGAGGTTTGCGGACCCCGCCTTTCTCTCCTGACCTGTGACGGCTCCACGGTCGCGGTAGGCGACGAGGCCCTGCGCGAATGTACCCGGTCCTTGGCTGACGGCGGGATCATCGCACTGAAGGGCCTTGGAGGTTTCCATATCGCCTGCCTCCCTGAAGACGCTCCCGTGCTCCGTTTAAGGGAGAGGAAAAAGAGGCCGGCCAAACCTTTCGCGCTGATGACCAGCGATGATCTCGTCGCCGAAGGGCTCGTGACCCTGTCCCCGTATTCCAGGCAACTTCTGAATTCTCCAAGGCGACCCATCGTCATCTGCCCCCGCAAACCTCTCTCGGGGATATCTCCTCATGTCGCCCCCTACCAGGATTCCCTGGGCATCATGCTGCCCTATACGCCGCTGCATCACCTGATCATGGAAGAACTCCCCGTCCTGGTCATGACCAGCGCCAACCTGAGCGACGAGCCCCTGGTATCCGAAAAGGGCGAAGCCCTCTCAAAGCTGAAGGGTGTGGTCGACTTTTTCCTGGACCATGACAGGCCCATAACCATGAAGATCGACGACTCGGTGGTCGCTCCTGCGGGCAAGAGATCCATACTTATCCGCAGGGGGCGGGGGTATGTCCCCCACCCGGTCATGGCAAAACGGGATATGCCCCAGGTCCTGGCTGCCGGGGCCGAGATGAGATCCACCTTTTCCCTGACCAGGGGGAGGTCGATATATCCCAGCCAATATATCGGGGATCTGAAGCAGCTCGATTCTGCACTTTACTATGAAAAGACCCTGAGGCATTTTTTAAAACTCTTCGACCTGAGGCCGACCCTCCTGGCGGCGGACCTCCACCCGTCCTTTGCCTGTACGGGCATAGCCAAGCGAGTGATCGGGGTACCGGAGGATACCCTCCTTGTACAGCATCACCACGCCCACATGGCGGCATGCCTGGTCGAGAACGGGTTCGAGGGCACGGCCCTGGGCATCATCCTTGACGGGACCGGCCTGGGAAGCGACAGGCATACCTGGGGGGGTGAGTTCCTTCTCGGCGATGCCCGTGCCTTCACCCGGATGGGGCATTTCAAAGAGGCACCTCTCCCCGGCGGCGACAGGGCCGTGCTGGAACCCTGGCGATTCGCCCTGGCGTTGATGGAAAGGGCCCTTGGCCAAGGTGCCGCCAAGAGTATCGCGGAAAAACTGTGGCCCGAGCGAACACAGTTCTTTGAAAAGATCCTGTCCACCCTGGACGCCGCTCCCCTTACTTCTTCCTCCGGCAGGCTTTTCGATGCCGTATCAGCCATACTGGGGATAAGGGCGGAAGTCTCCTACGAGGGGCAGGCCGCGATGGAACTGGAGTCCGCCGCGAAGGGTTACGCCAAGCCCGCTCCCTTCGTAATAAGGGAGGAGGGCGGGTTGCTCATACTGGACTGGAAGCCCCTGGTGGAATGGCTCGTTGCGGAGGGTCTTCACCTGGGTCCGGGCAAGGCTTCATCGGCGTTCCACTTCGGTCTCGCCGAGGCCCTTTCCGATATTGCCCTCGAACTCTCCGGGAGGACCGGGGTCAGGGAAACGGTCCTCTCCGGCGGCGTCTGGCAGAACAAAAGACTTCTTTCCCTCACCCTTCCCCTACTGGAAAGGAAAGGACTCAGGCCCCTCACCCACCATGTCCTTTCACCCAACGACGAATGCGTCTCCGTGGGCCAGGCGGCGGTGGCATCGCTGCACTGGGGCGTAAAACCTGCATAGGCGGCGGATAACCCCGGACCTTCATTAAAAAAACAGCCGATTCGGACTATGGGCGGGCGGCTCTCCTACTCGAACCGGGGACCGTAATCTATGCTGCTTATGAGGTCCAGCTTCTTGAGGCTGTGTATGGCATCTACGTACCTTATGGTCCCGCTCTTCGAACGCATCACGATGGAGTAGGAATAGATCCTGTCCCCCTCGTACCTCACGCCCTTTAGCATCTCCCCGTCGGTCACGCCGGTGGCAGCGAAAAACACGTTATCCGAGGAAACCAGGTCGTCGATCGTAAGGACGGCGTTCAAGTCCATCCCCAATTCCCTGCACCGTGCGGCTTCCTCGGAGTTCCTGGGCCAAAGCTTGCACTGCATGGCCCCCCCCACGCACTTCAGGGCGCAGGCGCTTATCACCGCTTCCGGCGACCCCCCCACTCCCACCAGGAGGTCGATACCGCTCCCCGCCTTGCACGTCATGAGCGCGCCGGCGATATCCCCGTCCGAGATGAGCCTTATCCGGGACCCCGCTTCCCTGATTTCGGTGATCAGCTGTTCGTGCCTGGGCCTGTCGAGTACGACTACGGTGACATCCTCGACGGCCTTGTTCAAAGCCTTGGCCACCCTGGAGAGGTTTTCCTGGATCGGGGCTTCGATATCGATCGCACCGGCAGCGGCGGGTCCTACGGCTATCTTGTTCATGTAAAAAATATGCTTCGGATCGTAAAGGGTGTTCCGTTCTGAAAGGGCCACCACGCTCACGGCATTGGGCCTTCCCAAGGAAAGAAGCCTCGTCCCGTCGATGGGGTCCACGGCGATATCCACCTCGGGGGGATCGCCCGTCCCGAGCTTCTCGCCGTTAAAAAGCATGGGCGCTTCGTCCTTCTCGCCTTCGCCGATCACAATGGTACCGTCCATCTCTATGGTGTTGAGCATGTAGCGCATGCCGTTGACAGCGGCATTGTCCGAGGCGTTTCGGTCACCCCGGCCCATCCAACGACCGGCCGCCATGGCGGCCGCTTCAGTCGCTCTCACCAGTTCCAGGGCCATATTCCTTTCGGGTGTGTTCATTCAAAGCCCTCCTTTCTCGTCATGTCCTGGTCCCCGGGGAGGGGTTCTCCAACCGGAAACCTTCCGAAAATATCGTCAATGAACCTCAGGTAATAGCCCATGTCGAACAAGGATCTCAACTCATGCCCCTTGAAGGACCCCGCTACCCTTGGGTCCTTCTCGAGTACCTCCAGGAAAGGTTCTTCCTTTTCCAGGCTAGTCCTGGCGGCTTCCTGAACGATAGCATAGGCTTCCTCACGGGAAAAGCCCTTCTCCAGAAGCCCCAACAGGACTCTCTGGCTGAACACCAGCCCCTTGAGCAGGTCCAGGTTTTTCTCCATCCTGTCTTCAAGGACCGTCATGCCCTCCACGACCTCCCGGGTCTTCTTGAGCATGTAATGGGACAGGTTGAAAGCGTCGGGCCACACCACCCTCTCCACCGAAGAGTGACTGATATCCCTCTCATGCCAGAGTGGGATGTTCTCCAACGAGGCCAGGTTATGGCCTCTTAGCAACCTCGCCATCCCGCAGATCCTCTCGCATATCACGGGGTTCCTCTTGTGGGGCATCGCCGAGGAACCCTTCTGTCCCTCGTAGAAGGGTTCGAGGACCTCGATGACTTCCGTTCTTTGCAAGTGCCTTACTTCCTGGGCGATCCTTTCCAGCCCCGACCCGAGGATGGCCAGGGCGCCGATCACCTGGGCGTGGCGGTCTCGTTGAAGTATCTGGGTGGATACTGTGGCGCGGACAAGTCCCAGGAGATCACAGGCTATTTCTTCGACGGGCGGCGGACAGTGGGCATAGGTACCCACCGCCCCGGAGATCTTTCCCACCCTCACCACTTCCATGGCGGAAAGCAGCCGGTTCCGGTCCCGTCGAAGCTCCTCGTACCAGTTTAGGAGTTTGAAGCCGAAGGTGATCGGCTCAGCGTGAACGCCGTGGGTCCTTCCCATGCACGGGGTATGCCTGTACCTGAAAGCTTTCGAGAGGATCTCCCGGGAGAGTAGTTCCAGTTCGTCGAGGATCAACCTTAAGGACCTTACCATGAGGAGCGACGAGGCCGTGTCGATAACGTCGCTGCTGGTCAGGCCCAGGTGAAGGTACCTCCCATCGTGCCCGATCTTCTCCGAAACGGCGGTGACAAAGGCTATCATGTCGTGATGGACGGTGGCTTCGATCTCCTTGATCCTTTCCTGGTCGATGACAGCCCTTTCAAGAATATTCCTGAGCGATTCCTCGGGGATGACCCCTTCTTTCATCCAGGCTTCGCAAACGGCCAACTCAACCTCAAGCCAGGTCCTGAAGCGATTTTCCTGCGACCAAAGACTCTCCATTTCGTCGGTGTTGTATCTTTCGATCAAGGAACCCAACTCCCCCCGGATGAATTGATCAATCCCAGCCAATCCGACCTGACGTCGTCGAGGAAATCATCGTACAAGCCGCTGGAAAAATCGGGGAAGGTGCAGTCGAAGGGGACCCACTTTTTTTTAATAAAGCGCAACGTCACCTCCGCGAAGATTCCGTCCCGAAGGTATATCCTATGAGCATGGTCTTTCGTCGACGCCAAGACAAGCCGCGAACCGTTAACGTAACCCGGGTCAATGTTGACCCTCCGGTTTTCGCCGCTCTTTTTCTCCACCGAACAGGAAAAAATCTTCCAATCCGCCAGCTCCCCCGCACCCGCCAGCCCCTGGAAGGAAAGGAAAGTCCTGAAGAGGACGGGGGAAATGCTTTTATAGTAATCAGTATGATCGAAGTGAAAGGTTTGGCTGCTCCTCGCCACGGGACCCCATTGTTGGGTAAGGAGGTCAACGGTCCACTCGAGCCAGCCGGGATCGGGATGAAGGATGCCCGCTATCCTGACCACGGCGGGTTGCATCGATATCACACCTCTTCTCGGGTATCGCCAAGAAGGGCTTCCACGAATTCCCCCGGGTCGAAGAGGACCAGGTCTTCCATCCCTTCACCCAACCCAATGTAACGGACGGGGACGCCTAGCTCATGACAGGCGGAAAGGATCACTCCACCCTTGGCGGTATGGTCATACTTGGTCATCACCAGGCCCGTTAGCGGGACTACTTTACCGAAGGCTTCGACCTGTTTAAGGCCGTTTTGCCCCGAAACGGCGTCTATCACGAGAAATGATTCCCTCACCCATCCAGGGCAGTTCTTGTCGATGATGCCCGAAATCCTGGCCATCTCTTCCATCAGGTTGCCCCGGTTGTGAAGCCTACCGGCGGTATCCACGATCAGGCAGTCGTAGCCCTTGGCCTCCGTAGCCTTGATGGCGTCAAAAACTACGGCCCCGGGGTCGCCCTTCGAGGGGTGAGACACTACCCGCGCCCCGGCTCTTTCTCCCCAGATCCGGAGCTGTTCGACGGCCCCGGCTCGGAATGTGTCGGCCGCGGCCAGGATCGTTTTCCTGCCTTCCCGCCCCAGACTCCAGGAGAGTTTCGCGGCGGTGGTCGTCTTGCCGCTACCGTTGACCCCAACGAGCAGGACCGCTGTCGGTGACGATGAGAAACGGATCGGCTCTCCCGTTCCCTTTACCTCCAGGAGCATATCGCGGAGTACAACGGACAATAGCCGTGCTGGATCGACATCGGGGCCGCCAGCCGAAACCTTTAAGCGCAGGGCGTCGATCACTCTATCCGTCATGGTCACGCCGACATCACCCGCGATGAGGACCTCCTCCAGGGACTCCCAAGGGATCCCGTTCCTGGAGCGCCCGGCAAAGAGCGCCCGGAGACCCCATTTTTCTCTTGCTATTCCGAGGCGCTCACTCAACCTGCTGAACAAGGCCGCTTCACCTCCGCGAGGTCAATCACCGTTAACGCCGTCAACTATCCTCGGGCCCCAGGGTCTCCGGCGCCGACCCCGCTTCTTGTCGCCGCTCCTTACGTTTTTTGGCGTGTCCTGGTTCGCCGGCTTTGCCTCGGTTGGGTGTACTGTGGGGCTTGAGGGCTTATGGGGCTCGACGACCTTGGCGGGCCCCATCGTTCTCTTTTTTCTCCGCCGCCCCCGAAAGGCTCCCGGCCTCTCGGCGGCGTCGGCGCCTTGCCGCGACTCGCCCTCCTGGACGTTATCCACGGGGTGTTCCGAAGGCTCTTTTTCTACGGCATCGCATTCTTCCCGGATCGTATCGGATAGACCCTGTTCATGAAGATCTTCAACGGGGAGCGTGGGAATGGCCTTATCCTTTTCCCAGGACTCACCCCTTGTCACCCTCTCCCGGAAATCCTGGAAATCATCCACACCGATAAGCAGTTCCCCGGTGCCGGGCGATGTGACCCTAACCCTCCTCGCCGCGACATCTATGCCGGAAACCACGTAGTTGACGGAGGGTGTTTTTATCTTCGAACCGGGGCTCGGCAGGTTCTTCCAGAGTTCCCGGTATATCTCGTGCTCGTAGCCCAGGCAGCACATCAGCCGTCCACATATGCCCGATATTTTAGCCGGGTTGAGGGCGAGGTTCTGCTCCTTGACCATCCTTATGCAGATCGGGGCGAACCTGTTCAGCCAGTAACTGCAGCAGCAGGGCATCCCGCAGGGAGCGATACCTTTTACCACTTTGGACTCATCCCTAACGCCGATCTGGCGGAGCTCGATCCTCGTCTTGAACTCCTTGGCCAGGTCTCGGACATAGGCCCTGAAATCCACTCTCTGCTCTGCCGTGAAGTAAAAGAACAATTTTTTCCTGTCGGGAAGGTACTCGACATCGACCAGTTTCATCTCCAGGTCGTGGGCCTTGAGCAGTTCGCGTCCCTTGGCCAGCACCTGGGCTTCCTCTTTCCTCAGAGAGGCGCTTTCCCTTTCATCCTGGGGCGTGACCGGCCGAAGGTATTTCACATCCTGGAAGGCCGGTTCTCCTCCGCGGGGCGCCCCATCGCCCCCATTGCTGGATAGTTCCTCCCTATACGTTTCGGCCTGCTCCCTGGTTATCGGGCCGGCGACAACCCCGATCTCCTCACCCCTGGCGGAAGATATTACGACCTCCTTTCCCTTTTCAAAGTCTGCCTCTTCAACGTGTAGCAACCCCAGGTAACGGGGTTTACCAATTATCACCAAGTAGCTCTTCAAGTCGCACCTCTCCTTCAAGACTCATTAAGACAAGGTCCTGGGCCATGGGGGTGGTCAGCTTGCCCTTTTCCGCCATGAGGCGGATTGTATCCAGGCCCGAAGCCCTCGAAGGGTCTCCCTTGGCCAGGAAAAACTCCACCCAACCCTGGATCTCGGCGGCAAAGACCTTCGGCTCCGGTTTCCTGGTCTTCCCGACCCATTTTACAAATTCTTTAACGCCGGGAGGGACGGTTTCTTCTCCGGGTTCGGGGCCTTTGCGCCCGAGATACTGGAAAAGCCTCAACCTGCTCCTCAAGGTCGGAATGAGCACGTTTTCCTCCATCAAAAAGATCAAGGCCCCCGTCGAAGGCGTCTCCTCGGATACCTTCAGAAGGCTGTTCGCCGCCGGTAGGGAGAGCTTGTGGGCCGAGTGGATAACGGCTACCCTCTTCCTGGAGACGACGGGTTTCAGGGATAGTTCCTCCCAAAGCTTCCTGCAATCCTTGATCCCGGGGGGTTCCCCGGGGGCCCCGAAAAAGAGCAGGTCCGGTTGTTCCGCTTTGAACCATGCCCCGCAGGCTGGGCAGGTCCCGCAGCCGTCGCCGGAAAAGCACAGGATCTTCCTCGCGCAGGCCAGGGCAAAATCCATATGCAGCGAAAGGGGCATTACACCGGCCACAGGTAGGCGGGCCCCATCGGATCCTACCACGGAGGAAACTTCGTCGACGAAGGTGGAAAGGCTGGCCTCCACGTTCTGCGCCTCCCTTTCCTTCTTACCGCCCTTCATCGTTTCGCCAAGGTATTTCACCGCGGGCCTCTCTTTCTCGTCAAAAAAGCCATGATGCTTGATACCATTGTATCCACAAGGTCACCGGGATCCTTGGTGCCATCTATCCTCTTGAACCTTTCCGGGTCCTCACGGCATAGGGTCCCGTAACCGAACCGGATCCGTTCCAAGAGCGGTCCGTCCTTCTCAAACCTGTCGGGTTTCCCCTTCCTGGCGACAATTCTTCCCAGCGCCACGCCGACCGGAACATCGAGCCAAAATGTCAGGTCCGGCCTGGGGAAACGGCCTCCGGCAGAGATCTCTTCCACGATCCACCTGGGAAAGTTTTTACCGTAAACCTGGTACGCCAGGGTGGAATCGGAGTACCTTTCGCATAGGATCACCTTTCCCCCTTCTAACCCGGGACGGATGACCCTTTCGACGTGTTCAGCCCGGTCGGCCAGGAAAAGAAGCGTCTCGGTCAATACGCTCTTGAGGTTTCCCCCAAGGAGGGTCTTCCGCAACGACTCCCCCCCGTCCCATCCGCCCGGCTCACGGGTCATGATCAACCGGTCCGCACCAAGCCTTTCTTCCATTTTGCGAAAGACGCACCCGGCCAGGGTACTCTTTCCGGATCCGTCGATACCCTCGAAGGTGATAAATAGGCCGAGTGAAGGGTGACCCTCATCAGAAGAGGTAGAAGAACCCGACTGACCCGACACTGTCATCACCCTTTTCCAGGTAACGGTAGAAAAGGCCCCAACTGTCATTGAAGCGGTATCGGCCCTCGAGGGACCAACTTCCGCCGTTTTCGTTCCACCACTGGGCGATTACGGAAAGGGGACCCTGGGATCCGACGGGGTGCAAGAGGAAGCCCGCCCCGGGATAACCTCGGACGGCTCCCCCCCAGAATCCCCATCGGTCACCGTGGAGCCCCAGGCCGGCTGTAACCTTGGGGTCGCCACCGATATCATCGGCGCCGATCAGGAAACCCATCTTCCTGGAACGGCTTTTGACCCAAAGGGAGACGTCACCCATTATGTCGCTCTCGCTAGAGCCCGATACTCCCCTGTACAGTCCGACCTTGCCTTCAAAAGAGAGGTCCTCGATGTCAGAGATGATCCTGTTGGCTTTCCCCACCATTTCCTTTACTTCCTGTATCCTCGAAGGCGCAGGCGCCGTATCGTCAAAAAGGGCGACCTCGATCTTCCTGGATAGAGCCTCGAGGCTTTCCGCCGCCCCTTTTATCCTTACGATCATCTGGCGGAGATCCTGGCCGGATGTACCCCCTTCATCGAATTGGTCAACCACCTTTTTCAGGTTGCCCAGGAACTGGGAGAGGTTTTCGAGGGACGCCATAAGGGCGCCCCTGTTTTCCTGGACCAGGGAGTCAATATTTTCGGTCAGGCCCGTCAGCGAGTCACCGGCCCTTTTAACCTGGTCACGGGCTTCCCTGGAAAACTCCTGGAATTCACCGGCTGCTTCGGATAGTTTTGCAAGGAAAGTGTTTATATTTGAAAAAGTCGACTGGAGGCCTCCGAGGCTTGTCTTGATATCGGTCATTATTTCATCCAGGGAAGGCGGTATGGTCCCTGACACGGCGTCTCCCTCGGTTATGTTCTCAAGGGAGTCGCCCCTGGTGACCTTGACGCGGGGTTCACCCAGGAGACCGCCCGTATCGATGATAAAACGGCTGTCGAGGGGCACAATGACATGACTTCTTACGTTCACCCTTACCAGCACGCCCTCTTTCAACAGCTCTATTCCGACGACTTTCCCCGATTCCACGCCGGAGACGAGGACGGGGGCACCAGTGTCGAGGCCCATGGCATCGGGAAAGACAATGCCAAAGGAGTACCCGTGCTGTCTAAAACGCGCTCCCCCGCTGACAAAGACCAGGGATCCCAGAAAGACAATGGCCAGAAAGACCACTAGCCCGACTCTCATCTCCCTGTTCACATTTTCCCGCCTCCTGTTCTACCGACGGATACCATCCCTTGTGCGAAGCTCTTCACCATGGGGTGATCGGACCTCTCCCACTCCGAAGGGGCACCCCGCCAGGTGATCCTGCCTTCATGCATCAGCAATAGGCTGTCCCCAATGCCCAGGGCGGAAACGATATCGTGGGTCACCACCAACGCGGTGAAACCGAACTCGTCGCAGAGATCGACCACGAGCTGGTCGATATGGCGGGCAGTTACGGGGTCAAGGCCCGTCGTGGGTTCGTCCAGGAGCAGGAGGGACGGGCTATGCACGAGAGACCTGGCTATGGCCACTCTTTTTCTCATGCCCCCCGAAAGCATGGCAGGGTACCTGTCCCTCACGTCCCCCAGTTCCACGTGTTCAAGCATATCCAGGACCATTTCGGAGATCGCCTCGGAGTCCTCGATCCCCCTGCAATACTTCAGGGGGAAGGCGATATTCTGCCCCACCGACAGGGAATCAAAAAGAGCTCCCCCCTGGAAGACCACCCCCAGCTCCCTTCTTATTCCGACCAGTTCATCCTCTTGGGTTTCGGGACCGAACACCTTGCCCAAAAGCTCTATCCTGCCTTTATCGGGCTTCAGAAGGCCTGAGGCCAATTTAAGGGCCGTAGTCTTCCCGCACCCGGAAGGTCCCATGAGACAAGTGATCTCACCGGCGGTAAGAGTCATATCCATACCGCCGATCACTTCCCTCCCGTCAAAGGAAACCGATACTCCCTGCATTCTCATGACCGGGTCCATGGACTCACCCCTTGATACCCCCGAAGAGAAGCGAAGAGAGGACGTAGTTAAAGACCAGTATTAACATGTTACCCCAGACCACGGCCTTGGTGGTGGCCGTCCCCACGCCCCGGGCGCCTTGACCGGCCATGAATCCCTGTCCGCAGGCTGAGACAACGATGAGTACACCGAAGACGGCAGCCTTAAGAAGCCCCCCGTAGACATCTGAGGGGGCGAGAAGGGCCTCCACGGACCTTCTGAAAAGATGGGCGTTCACCCCGTGAGCCGCGACATAGAGGAACCCCCCGGTGATGCCGATCACAAAAGAGAAAAGGGTGAGCACGGGCAGCATAACCAGGCCTGCCAACAACCTCGGCACCCCGACGAAGACATGAGGGTCGAGGCCGAAAGTCCTCAGGGCGTCGATCTGTTCCGTCACCTTCATGGAACCGATCTCGGCGGCCATGGCCGCCCCTATCCTACCGCTGACCACGAGGCCGGTGAGCACGGGTGACATCTCCCTGACCATGCTAAGGGCGATCACCCCTCCAATATAGCCGGTAGCGCCGAAACGGACGAATTGGTCCAGGGTCTGGACGGCCAAGACCATTCCCGTGAAGGCGCTGGTGATGGAAACCACCAGCACGGAACCGACACCGACCCTTTCCAGTTGCTCGAAAAGGTCATCCCTGCTCCAGGTGCCGGAGAAAATCCCTGTAAAAGCCCTAAGGCCGACGATAAAAAAGAAACCCAGGGTGGTAAACAGCTCTATAGCCTGCCTGCCGATCCAGGAAAGGAAGCCCAGGACCCCACCTCCCTATTCAGGGACCACCTTGATCGTTCTTCTTAAGAGGCCATCGACAAAATAATTTGAACGGAAACTTTTGAACGACCCCTCCTTGATGCTTTCTTCCTTGACCTGGCTCCTGAGTTTCTTTTGACCCTCCTCTTCCTCCTCTTCCGCGGAGAGGGGGTCTTCCCCGGGCAGCCCGATACTTCTCACCTCGGCCACGACCTCGTCGTTGGTTTCCATCGCCGAGAATTCCTTCAGGAGCTCATCGAGACTCCTGATGGTCCTCCAGCCCATGATGATCGATTCCTGGTCGGGCTCTTCGATCCCGCCGCCCCGGACCACCACTTCGCAAGGGCCCTTAGCGTTCATGGGAACCTTGAGGGTCATCTTTTGTGTCACCGGTTCCTTCCGGAAGGGGCGGAGGGTGATCTCCACGTCGAAACTCCCCCCGGGGGGGACCGTTTTCCGGGAAAGGTTCATATCTTCTATCAGTACGACCCTGGGTTCAGCCGTGGCCTCGATGTCGATATGCACTCCAAAGGGGGCAATCTCCAGGAAGGGGTTAAGCGAAACGGCGTTTACAAGGTCAGAGAACTCGGAGAAAAGTACCTTGGTAAGATCGGTGGAAGAAAAGAACATATTTGTCCTCTGCCACCCTTCAGCCAACCTACCCCCTTCGATCTTCAGGGTCAGCTTGGCGCTGCCTTCCCCAACACGGCCCCAGACGTTATCCACGAGGCCCGTGATCATTTCGGGGATGACCTTGGTCATCATGAAGGGGTCGCTGGCGGTCTTGAATCTCTTGAAGGTCTCGGTTCCGGAATCCACATCCCGGAAATTGAGGGAGATGTCCATGACCGGGGCGAAACGGCCGATAAAACCCCCGATGGCCTGGGGCCGGTCCTGGGTGACGATCCCCACGATGGATGTGGGTGTACCGATCTTGAAAGGCGTATCGAGGCTGGGAACGACCTGGTGGATCCAGGACCGGGCAAGGGGGAAGGCTACCGCTCCGCGGTTGGTGAAGGGGTGAGCGAAAGCGAGGAAACGCCCATCCGTCGACACGGCCGTTAGTGTGCCCGTCGCCGCAAGGACCACATCGCCCCAGGCAACGAGGACACTCACGGCCTCGCCGGGTCTCAAGACCGGTTTGTACTCCACTGGGAGTGACAGGTCCCCGCCACCGCCGGGAAGAAGGATGACGGGATTCCCCAGGACATCCGCGATCTTCCTTGCACTCCTGGGGCTGTAGCCGCTACCTATCAGGGGGGCTGAAAGCCCGCCCCCCTCCCCTTCTGGTGACACCTTGGATTGGCCCCCGGGTTCCGGTTCGAGAAGGTTCAGGTCACCCGAGGCGGGATCTTGGAGTTTTAATTCGGGGACATTTAAGGAGGGGACCTTGTCGGTCCAGTTCCAGATCTTCGCCATCTCATCAATGGGGGTTACCAGTCCCATCTGGTGTTCGCTGAAACTCCACCCGTAACCGATCGCGCCGACCAGCTTCCCTCCGATGAAGACGGGGCTTCCGCTCATACCGGCGGCAATGCCCCCGGTTTCCTCGATCACGGATCCGGAAGCCTTCACCAGGATGAGGTTGTGGGGGCTTTTTGGGGAGGGCATCACGCTGAGGACCGTGACAGGGAAGGAGACCACTTCATTCCCTTTGATGACGGTGTAGGCGACCCCTTTTGACCCTTCAATCAGCGAAGCGGCAGGAAGAGTACCCCCGGGCACAGCAAAGGTCGATGGGTTGGCGGGCAAAGCCAGGCAAAGGCAAACCGGGAAAACCACGAGGAAGATCATCTTCCTGAACATCGACGGACCTCCATCAATCTGTCATCGGTGATGCTTCCTGAACCTGAGGAAGGAGAGGATGAAATCATCGATGTCACCGTCCAGTACGGCCTGTACATTACCCTTTTCCAGGTTCGTCCGGTGATCCTTGACCATAGTGTAGGGGTGCAGGACATAGGACCTGATCTGGCTGCCCCAGCCGATCTCCTTTTTTTCACCCTGGATGGCATTGATCTGTTCCTGTCTCTCCTGGAGCATCTTCTCGTAGAGGCGACCCCTGAGGACCACCATGGCACTTTGACGATTCATGTGCTGTGAACGCTCGTTCTGGCAGCTCACCACGATCCCCGTCGGCACGTGGGTTATCCTGACCGCGGAATCGGTCATATTGACATGTTGTCCACCGGCCCCCCCGGACCTATAGGTGTCTATCCTGAGATCTTCAGGGTCTATCTCGATCTCCACGTCGTCGGGCAGTTCCGGGGAGACATTGAGTGAGGCGAAACTGGTATGCCTCCTCTTGGCCGTATCGAAGGGCGATATCCTAACCAGCCTGTGCACGCCTCTTTCGGTCTTCAGGTACCCATAAGCGTACTCCCCTGTCACAAGCACCGTGGCGGATTTGATCCCCGCCTCCTCGTCCTCCGTGATCTCAAGTATCCTGGTCTGGAAACCCTTCTCCTCGGCCCAGCGGAGGTACATCCTGAGGAGCATCTCGGCCCAGTCCTGGGAGTCATGGCCTCCGGCCCCCGAGTGGATGCTCAGGATTGCGTTTGATTCATCATATTCTTCATCGAGGAGCAGCAGAAGCTGAAGATCATGAATCCTGCCTTCGAGGGCCGAGGCCCTGCGATCGAATTCTCCTTCGAGTTCTTGGTCCTCGCCCGATTCGAGAAGGTCGGTCATGACCTGGAGTTCTTCCATTTCCCGGGAGACTTCCTTCCATGCGTCAAGCCGTCCCTGGAGGCGGGACAATTCCCTGGTGACGGTCTGGGGGTTTTCGCTTGTCCAGAAGTCCTCTTCGGAAGTGATCTTAGTCAGTTTTTCAATCTCCACCGACAATCCTTCCGGGTCAAAGGCTTTCCTTCAACTCGGAAACGAGCGAGTGAAGTCCCTCCATTACGGTGGTCATGGGAACCTGGGCCACGCGGTCCACCTCCAAATGTCATTGAAGCCGGGGAGTGTTATTATTAGATATTCAGGCATTTCATTATATCATCCAGTGGTCCCCTGGGGGGAAGGTTTACGGTCATGCGCCCCTTTTTGAAAACCAAGATAGCCGTTTTGAGCGAACTCATGGGAGCCCGGGACCTGGCCGTCTCGGGGGAAGCCCTGGGCCTTTCACTGGGACTTACAAGACAAGCCGTCTGGAAAGCAGTGAAAGCGCTCAAGGAGGACGGCTATGTGATCGAATCGATCCCCCGCAAGGGCTACCGATTGGTGTCCACCCCGGAGAACGACCTGGACCCGTCATTGATCGAGACCTTTCTGTTGGACTGCCCTTGGGGACACCCCGTCCTTTATTGGGAGAGCCTCGACTCCACCCAGGTGCCGGCAAAGGAACTGGCTCGTAAAGGCGCCTCCGAGGGACTGATCGTCACCACGTCCTACCAGACCTCGGGCAGGGGGAGGCTTGGGCGGCGGTGGGTCTCGGCACCGGAGGGGGGGGTGTTTTTCTCCCTGGTGACCCGGCCTGCGCTTCCGCCCGCATCAATCCAGTGGCTAAGCCTCGTTTCAGCCATGTCGGTCCAGGACGCCCTTTCCACCCTCCACGGAGTGAAGTGCCAACTGAAATGGCCCAACGATATCCTATGGAAAGACAGGAAACTGTGCGGCATCCTCACGGAGGTTTCCAGCGAACCGGGCCTGGTCCATTTCGCCGTCATCGGGATAGGTATCAACGCGAACTCAAGCAACATCTCTCTCGGTGAAGGAGCTGAAACTATCTCCCTCTCTTCCATTACCGGCAAAAAGGCGCACCGGGGGGAATTGATCGCCGGGGTGGTCCGCTACCTTCATGATGCCGTAAGAGGACTGGAAGCTCCTGGAGGTATAAAGAGGGCCCTGGCCGATTACACGTCCAGGTGCGATACCTTGGGGAGAAAAGTCCGGGTAGTGTCCGATGAGGGCGAGGTCATCGGTGAGGCCATCGCCCTGGGAGAGAAGGGAGAAATCATCGTCCGGACAAAGGAGGGGATCTGTTCTTTCACGTCCGCCGACGTGAACCACCTGAGGGCCCTCGGCTGATCCGTCAGCGGTTCCTCCTCAGGTGATCCCAAATCCTCAGGCAGTGATCGTAAAGGAAAAGGATGATATCGTCCTCCGTTCTTGGGGGCAAAAGCTCAACGACCCTTTTCGAACCTTCGAGCCTTTCCCGTACCGTCTCCGGGGTCCATGGGTCGATCACGACTACCCATCCGTGCTTTCCGGCTTCCCCAAGGGCCGTTTCGAGGACATCCAGCGCCTGTGAGCTTGACCATCTCTCCTTGACATCGGGGGGAGGCCTCACCGTCTCCCCGGAGACGGCCTGGAGCCACCTCCCATACTTCCAACAGAGATCGAGGACCGTACTAGCCCCGATCATGTTCCTGCCTACGGTCACTGTACTGTCTAGACGTGCCTGGAATTCGGCGAGCCTCCGCTGGAAATACTCGTAATCCCCCGGTTCGCAGGCGGAAAGGGCCTGCAGGATCCGAAGACCAATAAAGGGCAACGTTGCGGGGTCAAGGAAGTTTTCGTCAAGTCCCGATGAATAGGGGGACCACTCGAAAAGATAAAAAACGGAGTATTTTTCTTCGAGCCCTTTGCCAAGAAGCGGGACTCCCTCGCCCTTCACCATTGAAAAAATGACCGCCCCCGCCGGCGGGGAGGTCCGCGCTTTAACCAGCTGCCCCCTCTCATCCCATGTCATGACGGGGTGAACCGTCACTTGCACGCCCCCGACAAAGCGCGTTAACATGGCGAGCCAAGGGTCGGTGACCCAAATATCCAAAGCTTCGATCCTTCCGGCGCAAAGCGACGAAAGAATAAAAAATGAAAGGACCAAGGCCTTGGAAAGGCTCAAAAAGGCCCTGGTGGGCGGTTCCTTTTCAATTGCCTGGAAATATTCTCCAGCCAGGGTGATCACCCTTTACACCCATCCCGGTTTGAAAGCCTCCTGCTGCCCGGTTCAGAGAGAGGGATGCCATCCCGGCATAAGGGGCATTCCTCCCGGCTATAATTCTGGAAATCGAAACGAACCAGGGAGGTCAACCCTTTTTCTTCAATGAACAGGCCATCACTCCTGTCGGCGATGCAGCCGGCGGCGAGGAAACGCGTCCCCTCAATCGAGTCCATCACGTTTTTTACCTCGAGGACCGATTTCCCCGAGGTCACCACGTCCTCGATGATGACGTAGGGTGCAGGACCCGGGGCGGGAAACCTTCTAAGCTTCATCTCTCCCCTCTCCCTTTCGCAGAAAAGAAAGGGTACTCCAAGGTGTTTTGCCACCTCGTGCCCTATGATGATCCCTCCCAATGCAGGCGAGACCACGAGGGACGGTTTCAGGCGTGAAAACTTCTTCGCCAGGAGGGAGCCGGCCATGGCCGCGTTCTCCGGGTACATCAGGAAGAGGGCGCATTGAAGATAATGTCCGCTATGGAGACCTGAAGACAGGGCGAAATGACCATCCTGCAGGGCCCCCGACGCCCTCAAGAGTCGGACGATACCCTCCGGTGAGGTGTCCTTCCTAGACATTGGTCTTCCTCCAAAGGTCCAGGCGTTCGGCAAAACGCGCCATGGTTTCCGTCGGCGAGGAGGATCGGATCACGGGCCTTCCGATCACGACGAAGTCGGCTCCCATGTCCATCGCTTCCTCCATCCCGGCGGTCCTTTTCTGATCGTCGCGGCTGACCTCTCCGTCCCGTATCCCCGGGACCACCCTCAGGAACCCCCCGGGGAGAAGGCCGTCTAGGAGGAGGAGGTCCCGCGGTGAACAAACGACACCGTCGAAACCGCATTCCTTGCAGAGGAGAGCGCGGCTTTTTATCGTCTCCCGCAGTTTGGACCCGGGGGACGATCGGTCGAGACTGGGCTGATCGAGGCTGGTGAGGACGGTAACGCCCAGGAGCAGGACCTCGGACCGGGCTCCCCTCTTCGCCAAAACGGCAGCCTTCAGCATCTCTTCTCCCCCCGAGGCATGGAGGGTCAATGCCCAGATACCGCTTCGAGCGAGAAGGTCCACCGCTTCAGCGATCGTATTGGGTATATCGTGGAGTTTAAGGTCAAGAAAGACTTCGAAACCGGCCCTGATAACCCGCCTCACAAAGGGCATCCCGCCAGCGGAGAAAAGCCTGGGACCGATTTTGACGTGGCGAAGATGGGTTCCAAGGGTTCCAAGGATCCTTTCGGCTTCGCTGGGTCTCCTGACATCCAGCGCCAGGATTATGCCCGGCCGGCCTTTCTTCAACGGCGCCTCACCCCCTCTTCTTTCTTTTCATCCGCGGGCCCGCCCGACCAACTCCCCTACGGAAGAAAGGCCCTTCATCACCAGGTGTCGCTCCAGCTCCCGGCAGGTTGACGCCGGAAGCCGGGAATCCACGAAAAGAGCCGTCCCGACCTCGACGGCTGAAGCTCCGGCGAGGATCATCGAAAGGGCGTCCTGGGGCCTCGAGACCCCCCCGCAGCCTATTACGGGGATCTCAACGGCTCCGGCCGCCTCCCAAACAGCCCTGAGGGCCAAGGGGAAGACGGCCGGACCTGAAAGTCCGGCGAAGACGTTCTCGAAAAAGGGCCTCTCCCTTTCGTTGTCTATGGCCGTTCCGAGCCAGGTGTTGCCCACCACGACCGCCTCGGCCCCACATCCCTGGCTCAACTCGGCGAACTCGCCTACTGAAGGGGCCTGGGGAGACAACTTGACCCAAAGAATGCCGTCCCAGGCTCTTCTGGCGGCGGTGACCGCGCTCTCCAGGCTATCGGGGTGGATCCCCCAGGTCATTCCACCCCTTGAGACGTTGGGACAAGATACGTTCAATTCCAGGGCGCTTATCTTTGAGGCGGATCTTTTCAGCACTCCCAAGGCTTCCTCGAGGTCGGCGAGGGTTTCGAAGGCGATGTTAACGATGATGGGTCTGCCTGTCTGACTGAGGGCGGGCAGTTCTTCGGCTACGAAATGCTCAACGCCGGAATTCTGGAGGCCGATGCTGTTCAGAACCCCGGAATAGCTCTCCACAATCCTGCAACCCGGGTTTCCATCCCTGGGCTCAAGGGTCAAACCCTTGCTGCATACGGCTCCGACGCCATCAAGAGAACCCCCCGGCCAAAGAGCCGGATCCATTGGCCACACCCCAGAAGCGACTATAACCGGCGTTTCGAGGCTGACGCCTCCTATCTCCGTTCTGAGGCTAATTCCGAAGGGGCTCACCGAAAACCTCCCGCCAGTCGAAGACCGGACCCTCCACGCAAACCCTTTTCATCCCCGATAGCGTGGCTATGGAACAACCCAGGCAACCACCTATCCCGCAGCCCATCCTTCGTTCCATGCTCACGAGCACTTTCTCGCAACCCTTTCCGTAGGCTCTTCCCAACCCCCTTAACATGGCTTCAGGGCCACAGCCCCATAACTCCTGGCCCGGGCCCGCCAGTGCGAGGCAATCTTCAACAGGGTCGCCACGCCTTCCAATGGAGCCGTCATCGGAATTCAGCCTGATACCAGGGATCTTTTCTGCGCACCATTCCGCGAACGGTTCCCAGCCTTTGCCCGGCACCCCGAGCGTTACCGTAACACCGACCTTCTCACCGAGGGACGATACGACCCCAAGGAAAGGTGCTATCCCCAAAGTACCGGCGACCAGCAGGAGTTTTTCCCCGAGGGGCGCTGGAAACCCGTTCCCACAGGGACCTCTCAGTTCCAGGGCGGCTCCGGGCGGCAGCGAAGCCAAGCGGTTCGTACCCCTTCCGGTCACCTGGAAGAGGAACTCAAGCCGACGGCCCTCCGAGGCCGCTGGAGCTAGGGGGCGGCCAAGGAGGGGGTCGAATACCCCCCACTCCCTAATCAAGAAAAACTGCCCCGGCGCCGGCGGTGACGTCGCCTCACCCAGTTCGACAGCGATATGCCTGCAATTTTCCCCGACCTTACGGGAAAAGACCAGTGATCCTTTCCTGTCAGCCGGAGAACCTGGTTTTTCCATTCCTGGACCCATCAACACAAACAACTCCTTAGATCGAGCCCTCAAAGGAATGGACGATCCGGCCCCCTACCACAGTCATGACCGGCCATCCCTGGAGGCGCTTTCCGTTCCACGGTGTCAGCCTCGCCTTGCTCTCCCATTCATCTGCCCGTACAACACGCTCCTGGTCGAGGTCGACGACGGTCAGGTCGGCGGGCCTCCCCTCCCCTATCTTTCCCAACTCCTTCCATTCCCCGGGAAGAATGCGCGACGGTCCCGAGGTGAAGAGACTGAGGATCTTTTCGAGAGGGCAGGGTTTCCCCCTCCTTGCCCATTCGTCCAACACGGCTGCCACGGCGCATTCAAGGGAGGCTATCCCGAAAGCGGCCTCCTGAAAGGGCAAGTCCTTTTCGTCCAGATGATAAGGGGCATGGTCCGTCGCGATCGCATCCACCGTCCCGTCAACCAGGGCTTCCCAAAGGGCATCCCTGTCCCTGCTCGACCTGAGAGGGGGATTGACCTTGAAGACGCTGTCCGCCCCCCCTGCTAGTATCTCTTCCTCGGTGAGGCAAAGGTGATGGGGTGTAACATCGCAGCTGACGGGCAATCCCGCGGCTTTAGCCTCCCTCAGGACTAAGATGGAATCTTCAGCGCTGACGTGGGTGAAGTGCAGCGGCGCGCCTGTATCCCTGGAAAGGGAGCAGCCCCTGGAAATATCCGATGCCTCGGCGGAAGCAGGCCATCCCTTGAGCCCCATGAAGGTGGAACAGATCCCCTCATTCACCTGGGCTCCTTCCGTCAGGCTTTTTTCCTCGGGGTGTTCCATGATCCTGACCCCGAGCCAGGTGCTGTATTGCAAGGCCAGCCTGAAGAGGCCGGTGTCGACGATGGGGCTACCGTCATCGGTGAAGAGCACGGCCCCCGCCCTGGCCATCTTGCCCATCTCGGCCATGGTTTCGCCCTTCCTCTCCTTGCTTACGCAACCCGCGGGAAGTATCCTCGAACCGTGACATTTTTCATTTTTTTCCAGGACGTACCTCACGAGGGCGGGGGTGTCCAGGGGGGGGTCGGTGTTGGGCATGCAAACAAGGGTGGCGAACCCTCCCGCGGCCCCTGCCCGGGCTCCGGATTCAAGGTCCTCCCTCCACTCCTGGCCTGGGTCCCTGAGGTGGCAATGGAGGTCGATGAAACCCGGACAAAGTATCTTTCCCTTCAGGTCTTTGATTACGTCGTAGTCCCCGATTGGTTCGACTTTACCGACGGCGGTGATAACGCCGCCTTCCACAACGACGTCCTTTTCACCCGCCAGGAATCGTGTCCCATCGAAGATTACCGCATTACCCAGCAGTATTTTCACTGTCTTACACCTCCGAGGCAAACGAAGAGGAGTGCCATCCTTAGCGCCACCCCGCTGCGGACCTGGCCCAGGATCATGCTCTGGGGACCATCGGCCACCTCGCTAGCGATCTCTACTCGCCTGTTTATCGGGCCGGGGTGCATCACCAGGGCGTCAGGAGATGCCGATCCTAGAAGCCTGTCGTCGACGCCGAAAAACTGGTGATACTCATCCAGGGAGGGAAACATGCCCTCGATCTGTCTCTCACGCTGGATTCTCAGGAGGTAGACTATATCCGCATCCCTGACGGCATCCACCGGGTCCTTTGTGAAGGTTGCCCCAAGAGCTTCAGGGACCTTGGGCATGAGCGTCGGGGGACCGGAGAGCACAACCCGGACACCCATGCGGTTGAAGGCGATGATATTGCTCCTCGCCACTCGACTGTGGAGCACATCTCCGATTATGGCCATTTTTCGGCCCTCGAGGACGCCCAGTTTTCTCCAGGCGGTGTAAAGATCCAGGAGCGCCTGGGTCGGGTGTGCGTGAGCCCCGTCACCCCCGTTGAAGACGACGCTCTTTTTCAATTTCCTCGCCAGGTAATCCGCCGCCCCGACAGCCCCATGTCTTATCACAACCGCATCGGCCCCCATTGCTTCCAGGGCCCATGCCGTGTCCCTGAGGGTCTCCCCCTTTTCTGTACTGGAATTGGACGGGCTCCAGTTGACCACATCGGCGCTCAGGAATTTCTCGGCCAATTCGAAAGAAACCCTCGTCCTAGTGGAAGGCTCGAAAAAAAGGTTGACCACCAGCTTGCCCCGGAGGGCCGGAACCTTCTTGATGGGCCTATCCAACAACTCGTCCATGGACCGGGTCTGTTCGAGTATGTACTGTAATTCCGAACGGTCCCAGGTATCGAGATCGAGGATGTGGCGTTGCCTCCACTCCATTCGTCAGAAAACCTCCCTCTCGCAGATGACGACCTCGTCAATCCCGTCCAGCTCTTTTACCCGGACCTCGACCGTCTCGTTCCTGGACGTGGGGACATTGCGGCCCACGAAGTCAGGGTGGATGGGCAGTTCCCGGTGCCCCCTGTCGATAAGGACGGCAAGTTGCACGCAAGAGGGCCTGCCAAGGTCCATCAGCGCATCGAGGGCCGCCCTGATCGTTCGGCCCGTGTACAGTACATCATCGACCAACAGGATCTTACGGGCATTCAGGTCCTCTGGGATGGCGGTGCTATGGACCACCGGCTGGTCATGGAGAAGGGTCAGGTCGTCCCTATAAAGGGTGATATCAAGTACTCCCGCCGGGACCTTGAAGGATTCCAGGCCGAAAAAAATATCCCTGAGACGATTGGCAAGGTAGACGCCCCTTCTCTGGATCCCCACGAGGACCATACCCTCAAGCCCCTGGTTCTTTTCCAAGATTTCATGGGACATCCTCTTGAGCGCCCTTTCCATGTCCTTCTCGCTCATTACTTTCGCTTTTTCTTTCAGCACGGGAACACCTCCCAAAAAAAGGGGCCGGTTCCCTCTTTTCGAGGATCCGAGCCCCTTTGCCTTTCGCCCTCTTGAGATCCGTATAACCTGCTGGTTTCTCTTTCCTTGCCCAAGCGCACACCCCCACGAGGGGATTTTACCAGAGGGGGAATTATAATGCAACCGGTTGCATTATTTATTTGTGGAGGAGGAATTGCAACCCTATCTCGGCGGCTTTCCTCTCGGCTTCCCTTATGGTCCTTCCCTCACCTGCCCCGGGTGCGTCACCTAATTGCTTCACGATCACCCTGAATACAGGCGCATGGGGAGGACCGGCCTGCCCCGTCAACAGGTATTCGGGTTTGCCCAGTCCCCTTTTCTCCATCAGTTCCTGCAGATCCGCCTTGGGGTTCCTTGGGACGCCCTTTTCGAAGCCTTCGCTATCCTGGAAGTACTTTCCTATGACTGACTCGGCCGCTTCGTAGCCCCCGTCGATCAGGACGGCCCCGAATACAGCCTCGACCGCATCCGCGCTGAGGGAGAGCTGTTGGCGCCCGCCGCTTTTGCAAAGGCCCCTGCCCAGTCTGAGGCTGCCGGGGATACCAACCTTTACGGCCCACTCGCTCAATGAATCCTCGCAAACCAGTGATGCTTTTCTTGCCGACAACTCACCCTCGCTCGCTTCGGGGTACCTTTTGAAAAGCCTTTCCGAAACGCATAGTCCCAAAACCGCGTCGCCGAGGAACTCAAGCCTTTCATTGCAGTATTCCAGGCCGTTTTCATTGGAGAAGGAGGCGTGGGTCAAAGCCTCCATCAACAAAAGCTCGTCCCTGAAGTGATAATCGAGCCGCTCCTCCAGTGCCTTCAGCCGGTGTTCTTCTTCTGCCGCGTTGTAGCCCGGTGAAGTATGTTCCACTTTAATCCTTGAACCTCTCTAAAGCCATGACAGCATTGTGGCCCCCGAAACCGAAGTTGTTGACGAGCACCCGCGATACTTCCCTTTTCAAGGGATCCCCGTCGGGTACAACGTTGATCCGGCATTCCGGGTCAGGGTTGACACAGTTCGTGGTGGGGTGCACGATCCCCTCTATGATAGCCTGGAGCGCAGCTATGGATTCCAGCGCCCCCGCCGCCCCAAGGGTATGACCTATCATGGATTTGGTCGAATGAACGAGGATCTTTCCTGTAAATTCCCCGAAAGCCCTGTTGATCGCCGACGATTCCATGGTGTCGTTGAGGCTGGTCGATGTACCGTGGGCGTTGATGAGGTCCACCTCGTCGAAGCGCCAACCAGCCTTTTTGACCGCTTGGACCATTGCCTTGGCCGGGCCCTCCCCCTGGGGGTCCGGGGCCGTGATGTGATAGGCGTCGCAGGTTGACCCGAAAGCCTTAACCTCGGCGAATATCCTGGCTCCCCTCTTCTTGGCGTGTTCCAGCTCCTCAAACACCAGGACTCCGGCGCCCTCGCCCATGACGAAACCGTCCCTGTCGATATCGAAGGGCCGGGAGGCGTGGAGGGGGTCCTCATTCCTGGTTGAGAGGGCTTTCATTGCGGCAAACCCCGCGACGGCAACGGGAGTGATCGCCGCCTCGGTGCCCCCGGCAAGTATTACATCCGCGTCATCCCTGACGATCGTGTGAAAGGCTTCGCCCATCGTATGGGTTGCCGTGGCGCAGGCTGTGACAACACAGATGTTCGGCCCCTTTGCCCCGAAACGGATCGCCACGTAGGCGGCGGGCATATTGCTCAGCATCATGGGAACGCAGAAAGGGCCCACCCTGGACGGCCCCTTCTCCATCAGTACCTTCATACCCTCGTACATGGTGGAGATGCCGCCCTCGCCGCTCCCAATGAAAACGCCGAATCTATCCGGGTTCAGGCTGTCCACATCAAGGGAGGCATCCTTTACCGCCATGTCCGAGGCCCCGACGGCGAACTGGATGACCCTGTCGGCCCTCCTGGCCTCCTTACGATCCATCCAGCGTTCCGGGTCGAAATCTTGCACCTCGGCGGCTATGCGCACGGCAAAATCGGCGGGGTCAAAAAGGGTGATCGCCCCTACGCCGTTTCGCCCCTCCTTGAGTGACCTCCAGTATTCATCCCTTCCATTGGCGATGGGGGAGATCACCCCCATCCCGGTAATGACAACCCTTCTCAAGTCATGTCACTCCTTCGGTTCCCGACGACAGGCATCCCGGTCCGGGTAACGGAGTATGGGGGGTCCATGCGGTATCAACTGCATAAACCCCCCTTGTGTCCCCTTGCTACTCTTCCACACCAAGTTTGCCCTTGATGTATTCCATCGCTTCGCCGACATTGGTGAGCTTTTCAGCATCCTCATCGGGTATCTCGATATCGAATACTTCCTCGATCCCCATGATAAGCTCGACGATATCAAGAGAATCGGCTCCGAAATCCTCCACAAAGGAGGCTTCCGGTTTGATCTGATCCTCTTCGACATCCAGCCTGTCCATTACTATTTCCTTTAGTCTCGCCGTGATCTCGTCCATTTTCATCTCCTTCACCTCCTTCCCAAGTAACCCTTTTCAAGGATCAGGCCATGGTCCACCCGCCGTCGACGGCTATTACCTGGCCCGTGATATAGGAAGCCTCTTCAGAAACGAGGAATCGCACCAAAGCCGCGACATCCTCAGGGCGACCGGGTTTTCCAGCCGGGATCTGGAGTATCATCTGGGACCGAATCTTCTCGTCAAGGACAGCGGTCATATCGGTTTCTATGAAGCCCGGGGCGATGGCATTCACCGTGATCCCCCTGGAACCGAGCTCCCGCGCTACGCTTTTCGTGAGGCCGATCACCCCCGCCTTAGCGGCGGCGTAGTTCGCCTGGCCGGGGTTTCCGATCAGGGCTACCACGGAACTGATATTAACTATACGTCCCCACCTGGAACGGACCATGTCCTTGGCGGCCCGGCGGGTGGTCAAGAAGTTCGATAGCAGGTTGGTCCTGATCACATCCTCCCAGTCGGGGTCCTTCATGCGCATCAGCAGTCCGTCCCTTGTTATCCCCGCGTTGTTTACGAGGATACTCACCGGCCCAAGCGCGGATCCGACCTCTTCGAAAAGTTTTTCCACCTCGGGCGCGTAGGATACATCCGCCTGGAAAACCCCGGCCCGGCCTCCGGAGGACAGGATCTCTTGGACTAGTCTTTCCGCCGCCACGGACGAAGAACGATAGTTAACAGCCACGGTATGCCCCATGCCTGCCATCGCTAGCGCTATCGCCCTGCCTATCCCGCGCCCGGAACCGGTCACAAGGGCAACCCGCTTTTCAGGATTCATCATATTGTCCCCCCTTCAGGAAATCAATCACCCCGCCGATGCCATCGACATTAAAGAGCGAAAGGCAGTTCACGTCGGGCGAAATCCTTTTGATCAACCCCGTGAGAACGCTTCCAGGCCCAATCTCTAGGAAGTACTCGACCCCCCTGGAGATGATCAATTCGATGGAGCCCGACCAGAGCACGGGCATGAAGGTCTGCAGGAAAAGCGCTTCCTGTATGCTCCCCACGTCGGTTTCCTCTCGAGCGGAAACGTTGGCTACCAGTGGCCATTTTGGCCTTTTCCACTCGCAGTGGGCAAAGGACTCCCTCAGCCGGTCCGCCACGGGCCTCATGAAGCGGGAATGGAAGGGCGCGCTGACCTTGAGGGGAAGGGCCCTCTTGGCCCCAGCATCTTTGCACAGGGAAAGGGCTTTGTCGACCGCGCCCTTCTCGCCGGATATGACGATCTGACCCGGGGCGTTGAAATTGGCCGCCTGGCAGACACCAAGATCAGAAACGGATTCACAAATGGATATGACCGACTCCTGGTCAAGGCCGATGACAGCCGCCATGGAACCCACTCCCAAGGGGACGGCCTCCTGCATCAGTTTCCCCCTGAGATGGACCAGCCTGAGGCCATCTTCCAAGGAGAGAGCCTCCGACGCGACCAGGGCGGTGTATTCACCCAAGCTGTGCCCGGCCACGAACTCAGGAGAAAACCCGACGCCTTTTTCCTCCTCCAGGCATTTGAAAACAGCCATGCTCATCGCAAGGATGGCAGGCTGGGCGTACTCGGTTTTCTTAAGTTCGTCATCGGGACCGGAAAAGATGATCCTGCTCAGGTTAAAACCCAAAGCTTCGTCGGTTCTTTCAAAAACAGCCCTGGAGGCGGTGTAACGGTCGAAAAAGTCCTTACCCATCCCCACTTCCTGGGCTCCCTGGCCTGGGAAAACAACGGAATACTTCATTGGAATACCTCCAGGGGCATCAATGGTTTGAAAACCTGTGGAGACTCTCGAACATCTCCTGCGTTCCCTCGAAGAGTTCCCTTATCATCTCTGCTGCCGGTTGTATCCTGTTCACGAGCGCCGCTGACTGGCCGGCCATGACGGAACCGAATTCCACGTCCCCCTCTACCACGGCCGCCCTTAATCGGCCTGTGCCAAGTTTTTCCAGTTCCTCCACGGAGGCCCCTGCTTTCTCAAGCCTGGCGAATTCCCTGGTAAGCCTGTTCTGGATGCAGCGAACGGGATGCCCGGTGCTGGCCCCGGTGATCGCCGTGCTCCTGTCCCTGGCCTTGATGATCTCGTTCTTGAAGGCCTCATGAGCGTTGGATTCAGAGGCGCATACGAAGCGGGTCCCAACCTGGACCCCTTCCGCGCCCAGGGAAAAGGCGGCCAGGACTCCCCGGGGTTCAGCCACACCCCCTGCCGCAACCACAGGAACACCGACGGCATCGACGACCTGGGGTACCAGGACCATGGTCGTGATCTCACCTATGTGTCCCCCCGCCTCCATCCCCTCCGCTATCACGGCATCGGCCCCCTGTTTTTCGACCCTTTTTGCGTGCGCCACCGAGGCGATGACCGGGATAACCTTCGTCCCTAGGGGTTTGAGCCGTTCGATCACCTTTCCGGGTGCTCCCGCGCCCGTAGTCACGACGGGAACCCGGTTTCTTTCAACCACATCAAGAGCGGCGTCCGCGGTGGCCGAAAGAAGCATAATGTTGACCCCGAAAGGTTTATTGGTCAGGGTCCTGACCTTGGCGATCTGGCTCTCGAGGAGGTCAGGGGGCATGCTTCCAGCAGCGATGACGCCAAGGCCCCCGCCGTTACTCACCGCCGCCGCCAGGTCAGCGTCGGCCACCCAGGCCATCCCTCCCTGGATCACCGGGTAATCGACCCCAAGAAGCCTGGTTATCCTGTTGTTAATGAACATCGATACCACCTCAGATCCGCATTATCATGGCCCCGTAGGTCATCCCTGCCCCGAAGCCCACCAGCATGACCTTGTCGCCCTTTGAGATCTTGCCTTCAGCTATTCCCTCATGAAGGGCCAGGAAGACCGATGCGGCCGAGGTGTTCCCATACTTCTGGAGGTTGACCACGGCCTTATCCAGGGGTATGTCAAGTCTTCGCAGGACCCCTTCGATTATCCGATGGTTGGCCTGGTGGAAAATCCAGGCGTCAATATCCCTCACATCAAGCCCGGCTTGGCTGCAAAGGTCCTTGACAAAGGGAGGGATCACCCTGTTGACATATTTGAACACTTCGTTGCCTTTCATTTTCACGAAGTGGAGGCCCTGTTCGACCGTTTCCACCGTGGCGGGGTGAGCGATTAGCCCACCCGGTAACTCGATATAATCATCAAGACTTCCGTCGGCATGGAGTTCCGCCGCAAGCACCCCGTCCTCCCCTTCCCCGGCGCCAAGGAGGGCAGCCCCGGCGCCATCCCCGAAAAGTACGCAGGTATTGCGATCCTTCCAATCCACGATCCTCGAGAGGACTTCCGCCCCAATCACCAGGACCTTTTTCCAGAATCCCGCCCTTATACCCGCGGAAGCCAGCATCAGGCCATAAACGCAGCCCGTACACCCTGCCTGAACATCGCAGGCCCCGGCTTTCAAGGCGCCGATCCTGGCTTGGACAATCGGACCCACGCCCGGGAAAAGCCTGTCAGGGGAGTTGGTCCCAACAATGATCATATCCAGCTCTTCCGGTGAGACCGAGGCGGCACAGAGGGCTTCCTTCGCCGCCGCGGCGGCAAGGTCGCTGGTTAATTCTCCCTGGGAGGCGATGCGTCTTTCCCTGATCCCCGTCCTTTCCAGGATCCACTGGTCGCTGGTTTCAACCATCTCTTCAAGATCCTTGTTGGTCATAACCCTCGCTGGAACGCTCATACCCGTTCCAAGAAGCACTACAGGGGCACATCGGTTTAAATTCATCCTCTCTTCACTCCCTCGGCAAGTTCTTCGGCTATGGTCTGAACGCCCCTTTTCAACACAAACTCTCGAGCGACCCTTATCGCGCCGCATATGGCCCTCGCCCTGGACCGCCCATGGGCCTTGATAACCGCCCCGTTCACGCCAAGCAGCGGCGTGCCTCCGGTCTCCTCGTAGTTGAAACGGGCCCAGAGATCCTTTAGCATGGGAATCATGAATACCATGCCCATCTTAGCGAGGAAGCGCCGGTCGATCTCTTCACGGATAAGCGAGTATATGGCTTCCCCGGTACCCTCGATGAACTTCAACAGGATGTTACCCGTAAGCCCTTCGCAGACCACGACATCGGCCACCCCGAAGGGGATCCCACCCCCCTCGACGTTGCCGATGAAATTGAGCCTCCCATTTTTAAAATACTCCCTGGCCTCGATTATCAGTTCATCCCCCTTTGCCTCTTCCTGGCCATTGGAAAGGAGTCCTATGGAGGGACTATCCACGCCTATGATCTTCCTCATGTAGACGTCCCCCATCAGGGCGAACTGGAACAGGTTCAGGGGTTTGCATCGTACCGTAGCCCCGATGTCGATCAGCATCGATATCCGGTCCACCGCGGGAAGGGGTACTCCCAGCCCCGGTCTTTCGATACCGGGTATCCGCCCCACCACCAGGACCCCGGCGGCCACGATGGCGCCCGTGCTCCCCGCCGAGACGCAACCCTGGGCCTCTCCTGACCGGACCATCTGCATGGCGATCCTGAGGCTCGAACGCCTTTTCTTTCTCACGGCCACGGCGGGAGGTTCGTCCATGGTGATCCTCTCTTCGGCATGGACCAGGTGCAGCCTTTTCCTGACAGGGGCATCGGTATACATCAAAAGGGGCGCGATGGCCTCGGAGTCGCCCACGAGGGCTATCTCGAGGTCTGTGAATTTCTCACAGGCCATGATCGCCCCGGCGCAGGTCTCCCCGGGAGCGTTGTCTCCACCCATGGCCTCAAGAGCCAGCAGCACTTACCTCACCCCCTCCTGGACAGGGGCCCCGTCTTGACATTCTTTTTCCACGGTTATGAATCGGCCGACGAAGATCTCCTGTTCCCCTACTCTTATTCTCACACTGACCACATTCTTGTTACCCTTTTTAGTACCCACCTTCGCCCTCGCGACGAGCCTTTCGCCTACCTTCGCTGGAAAGCGGAACCGGACCCGAGCCGAGCCGGTGACGACCATGTCGGCCTCAATGACGGCGATGGCAAGGGAACTGGCCATGGCATAGATGTAGTGATCAGAAATGTAATCGGTGTGACGGAAAGCCATCTCCCTCGAAACCTGGAGGGTCGAGAGAGCCCACTCCCCGGGCTGCAGGTCGAGGAGTTCTCCAATGACCTCTTCGCGTTTGAGCGACCTGAGTCGGCTCCCCGCCTGGTTGGCCATGGACCTCATCCGCTCCCTGACCTCGGGGATGCCAAGCAGGGCCCGATCAAGCCTCACAGTGCTCACGCTTACCGAAAGCCTCCCTGCCAACTCCTGGTCGGTCAAGAGAGGGTTGGCTTCGAGTTCCGAGATGATCCGTTCCTGGCGGACCCTCCTGCCGGCAGACCTTTGCATACCCCTTCTCCTTTACCATCTGGTCCTAACATCAGGTTATATGATCTGGCAGTATAATGCCCGGCGGCTCGGTGGTCAATACGGAAAAGGTGAAAAAAGAAGAAAATAGTACGAAGATGACGAGGGTGCCTGTACGAATATAAAGAGGCCAGGGGCTCTTTTTACCCCTGACCTCCTAGGATCGACCCCAGTGAACCCGAAAAAACGGGATCAGGAACTCTTCCTTTCGCCCTCGGCCTTCTGCTTTACGACCTGCCGCCCGCGGTATTGACCACACTCAGGGCAAACCCTGTGCATCTGGGCCGTTTCACCGCAGTTGGGGCATACCGTGGTTCCCGGGTTCTTTAAAGACCCCAGCCATTGGGCTTTTCTCTGCCTGGTCCTTTTATGGGACGTTCTGCTTTTTGGAGTTGCCATTCCTGTTCCCTCCTTTCCCGGGAGCTCCATCGTTTCCATCTTTCATGAGATCCGCCAGAATCCCCAGCCTTGGGTCAGGCTCAGTGGTGCGGCATGAACATTCGCCCCTGTTCCTGTTCTTACCGCAGGAGGGACATAAACCCAGGCAACCCTCGGAACAGAGAACCTTCTCGGGGAGCGCAACGACCAGATATTCCCATACCTGGTTCGAAATGTCTATCTCTCCCTCGACGGACGGAACGAGGACCAGGTCCTCGTCATTGCCGGCGTTGTCCGCCTTATCCTGACCGCCCCCGTTCTCGGACAGCGGTTTGAAGAAAACATGGCACTTTTCAGAGACTTGGAAAAGGGTAGGCTCCAGGCACCGGGCGCAATCGACTTCGACCCATGTATTTAAAACGAAGTCTACGCCGAGTCCCGAGATGTCACCTGCCACCCTGGCATCAACGACGACGGGTTCGTTGAACCTGTACTTTTGTCCCCAATAATCGATGCAGCCTGATATAGGGAGTTCGCACCTGAAGGTCAGGGCCCCTCCCTCCTCGATCACTGCCGCGCCGTCGAAGGCACAGGACCATTCAGGGGGTTTTCCCCCGATACCCGTTCCAGGACCTCCGTTACCCCTTTCCATCGTTTCAGGCCTTGTCTATGGCGAGCTCCTTGGTATCCCTCGCTATGACGAGTTCCTCGTTGGTGGGTATGACCAGGATGCTCACCCTGGAGTCGGGTACGTTAATAAAGGCCTCCTTGCCCCTTACCTTGTTCTTTTCGAGGTCGATCTTCGCCCCAAGGAACTCAAGGCCTTCACAGACCATCTTCCTTACGGTTATGCTGTTCTCGCCGATCCCGGCGGTGAATACTATGGCGTCGATACCCCCCATAGCACCGGCATAGGCACAGATATGCTTTCGAATACCGTAAAAAAGGATGTCCAGGGCAAGCCGGGCTTTGCCATTTCCCTGGACGGCGGCTTCCTCCACATCCCTGAGATCGCTGCTGATACCCGTAATGCCCTTGAAACCGCTCTCCTTGTGGATTATGTGGCTCATCGATCTGGGATCGATCTCTTCATGTTCCATGAGATAAAGGATAACGGTGGGATCGATGTCCCCGCACCGTGTTCCCATCAGCACCCCGGGGACGGTTCCGAACCCCAGGCTGGTATCGATGGACTTGCCTCCCTTGACGGCCGAAATGGAACTGCCATTGCCAAGATGGCATGTTACTATCTTCAGGTCATCGATCGGCCTGCCCATCATCTCGGCAGCCCTATGGGCAACGTAATAGTGACTGGTACCATGGAACCCGTAACGCCTTACCCTGTGCTTCTCATAGTAATGGTAGGGAAGCCCGTAGGTGTAGGCATAATCCGGCATTGTCTGGTGGAAGGCGGTATCGAAAACGGCGACCTGGGGAACATCCGGGAGGACCTCCATCATGGCCCTTATCCCCATGAGGTTGGCCGGGTTATGGAGCGGCGCCAAGGGGCAACACTCCTCGACGACTTTCAGTACCTCGGGGTTCACCACTACAGAGCGGGCGAATTTTTCACCACCGTGGACCACCCTGTGGCCGACGGCCCTAAGTTCCTCCAGGCTCTTGATCACTCCCTGGTCCCCATCGAGAAGGGTGTCAAGGACTACCTTGATCCCCACCTTATGGTCTGGGATAGGGGTATCGAACTTCAGGGGCTCAAGACCTGTTTTTTCGTGCCGAACCCTTGAACCCTCGATGCCGATCCTCTCCACCAGCCCCTTTGCCAGGACCGCTTCCGTCATCATATCGAAAAGCTGGTACTTCAAAGAAGAGCTGCCGCAGTTGAGAACCAGTACTTTCATGTTCGTCCAGACCTCCTTCGGTATTGACCGGAACCGTTCCACAGATCTATCTTATTCTTGATCGACCAGGAAGGAAGGTCCGGGCCCTTGTTCAAAAAAAATATTGTTGGGATCATTGCCGAGTATAACCCCTTCCACAATGGACATTTATACCATATCAACCGGTCTCTGGAAATAACCGGCGCTGATGCCGTGGTCGTGGTTCTTTCATCGAACTTCGTCCAGAGGGGTGAGCCGGCGTTCCTGGACAAGTGGAGCCGTGCCGAAATGGCCCTCCATTCCGGCGCCGATCTTGTGATCGAACTCCCGACGGCTTTCTCCTGTCACAACGCTGGGGTCTTCGGCTCTGCCGCGGTGGACCTGATGGCCATGACCGGTATTGTGACCCACGTCTCTTTCGGGATGGAAGACCCCGATGCCCCCCTTGGTGAGATTGCGAGGATCCTCGTCGAAGAACCCGCTCCATTCAGGAAAATCCTCAGGGAACGTCTTGACAGCGGTTTTTCTTACGCCGAGGCCAGGACAGAGGCTATGGAAAAGATGCTGCCCGGGGCGGGAGAGATCCTTTCATCCCCCAATAACATCCTGGCCCAGGAGTACGTCCTGAGGATCGCCGAACGCGGTTATCCCCTGGAGACTACTCCCGTCAAAAGGACGGGAACGGGTTACCATTCGGGGCCTTTGGGATCCTTCGCCGGCGCTGGGTGGATCAGGGACGCCGTAAGGACCGAAGGGATAACCGACCCCGTAGTGACGGTGATGCCCCCCCACGCCCTTTCATCGCTGAAGGAAGGGATCTCCCGGGGTAGGTGTGTACTCTCCCTTGACCTCTTCTGGAGGGTACTGAAGGCGGTCCTATTGAGGGAGGGACCCTCAGGAATCTCGCGGTTCGCCGAGATGAGGGAAGGGATCGAGAATCTCCTTTGGGCGAACGCCGTGAAGGCCCGCTCCTTCGAGGAATTCACAAGCCTTTGTACCAGCCGCCGGTATCCCGGGAGCAGGATACGGCGATCGGCCTGCCACTCCCTGATCGGGTATGAACACCAAGCCAATAGGAAGGCCCAGAGACTGGGCCCCCCCTACATCAGGGTCCTAGGCTGGGACGCGAAAGGGCAGGAGATCCTGAGGCGGATGAAGACCTCTTCGAAGCTTCCCATTATATTCCGCCCCAAGGGAAGGCCCGGGACGTACCAGCGAATGATCGCCGATCTTGAATACAGGGCCACAGCCCTGTGGGAAAACCTCGTCCCGAACCCTGAACCGTTGAGCGAATCGAAGAAGGGCCCCCTCAGGCTTGCCTGAAGCCCGGCACGGGCGGGAATCTCTCCCTCAGCCTCCGGAAAACCCCTGGAGGGACCATATCATGGATGGCTCCCCCGAAATGGAAGACTTCCTTCACCGCTCGGCTCGAAAGATAGGAATACTTTGCTTCGGTGACGATGAAGAAGGTCTCTATCTCCGGTGCCAGCTGCCGGTTCATCAGGGCCAACTGGAACTCGTATTCGAAATCCGAAAGGGCTCTCAACCCCCGGATGATGACTCGGCATTGTTCAGCCCTCATGAAATCGACCAGGAGGCCTTCGAAATGCTTGATCCGTATGTTGGGAAGGTGGCTCAGGGCTTCCCTTGTCATGGTCTCCCTTTCTTCTTTGGAGAAGGTGTACTTCTTCTGGCTGTTGTTGAGTACGCCCACGGTGAGGTCGCCGAATATAGCGGCGGCCCTTTCGGCGATGTAAATGTGCCCGTTTGTTATGGGGTCGAAGGACCCGGGATACATGGCTCTTACCAATATGGCGGTTCCCTCCCTTCAATTGTATTTTTTGAAGAAGGTCAACGACGTGTCCCCGTAGACCCTCGTTCGGAAAGACCACCCCTCCCATTGGTCTGGGACTACCTCTTCCCTCTTCGTATGCTCCAGGACGAAAATACCTTTATCCTTCATGACAGCCCCCAGGCGGGACCTCGTGGAAGCTATCCTCGCGACCCACCCCATCCCATAGGGGGGGTCGGCGAATACCACGTCAAAAAGGCGGCCCTGGTTTTCCAGGAGGGAGAGGGCCTTTCGGACGTCCATCGCCAGGATCTCTACCTCTTGCCGACCTGGAGATCCTGCCACCTCGGTCGGTCCTTTTTTCGAGGACTCGACCAGGACCACCGGGGCGAACCCTTTTGTCAAGGCCTCCAGGCCGACCCTCCCTGTCCCGGAGAAGAGATCGAGAAAGGACCTCCCCGCACCGGGCCCAAGGATATTGAAAAGGGCCTGCAACACAAGGCCGGAGGTAGGGCGGGCCTTTTTCACAAATAAGGCCTCCCGGGAAGGGCTGCCTGCCCTATCCCTTCCCAGTTTATCCCCCTGAAAGGTTTTATGTCCATCACGGGCGTTCCGTCCACCGCGTCAAGGCTCTCCACCGTCAGGGCCGGTCCCGTTACTTCCTTCAACCGTACGATGCTGGCGCCGATGTGGTTAGGCCTGTTAGGGCTGCAGGTCGAGAACACCCCACGGAGGGGATTGGCGGGATCCCCCCTCGGGTGGACTTTCATGGAAAGGCTCCGACAAAGATGGAACCTGTAAAGTATCAATAGCAGTTCACCCTCTTGCAGCCCCTCCAAGGCTTCTTCGAATTCGGGTTTCAGTTCGATCCTTGAAAGGGTCCCGCGGAATTCCTCCGGCGGCATTGGCCTCTTGAAGGGCGAGCGCACGAAACCCACGGGGTAAAGCGGGAAACCGTTCACGGTACCCCATCCCCCAGCAAGGAAGTCATATCCTGGAACGCTTCCACCACCGATGGGGTCGTGAAAGGCCTTGTCGCGGGGTCTGTTTTGATCAGGCACCCGCCCCTTCTCGGGACGATCCGAAAAAAGAAGGTCTGTTCGAAACCCTCATCGGAGGTAAGGGTCTCCACCAGGATCACCCCTGAAGGGTTGACAAAGCAGTCCCTGAAAATCCAGCGGGCTTCCCTTTGCCCGGCCCTTTTCCCAACCAGGGGGACCAATTCCGACAATTCTGGGCAGGGCCTTCCCAAAGATTTGTGCAATCCGATCACTCCCTTTTCGGGGTCTTTCTTCCCGAAGGGTTTTTCCTTTTTGAAGCGCAGAAGAAAGATTCTTTTGCCCGCTTTGAGCCACTTTTTTTCGTACTTGGTGCGCAGGCTTCTGAAAGGGTCCGATTCAAACAGATCGATCACCATGGCGGGGTGGGAAGGTATAACCGCCGCCGCGTCCTCGGCGTATTGCCTGTCATCGGTCGCCAGTTCGAAGAATCCCCCGACCTTGAGAACTCCCGCCAGGCTGTTCACGAAAGACCTGGTGGTCACCCTCCTCTTCGCGTGCCTTTTCTTAGGCCAGGGGCAGGGAAAGTTCATATAGACAGCGTCCAACCACGCTTCGGGGAAGCATTCGTCCAGAAGGAACCGGGCATCCCCATGGAAAAGACGGACGTTTCGGGTGGAGAATCGTTTCGCCCGTTTAGTCGCCTTCATTATGGAATTCCGGGAAACCTCGATGCCGTAAAAAAGCCCGTCGGGTCTTTCGGAGGCCCTGTGAAGCAGGAACTCGCCGTTACCGAACCCGATTTCAACCGCCTTGTAAGGGGCCTTCTCCCCGGAGATCATCGAGACCAGGCTACAGGGGTCACTTTTTACCAGGATCTCTCCCAGGGGTATCAAAACCGGCACTTCCTTTCGAGAATAAAGAAGGTGGCAGTTTGAAAAAAACTCCAGGCTTGACACAAGGTTGCGCCTACATACAATATACATGCAATATACAGATAATTCTGAAGAACCCTTTCTACCCGTTTGTCCATGGGGAATTATAAGCCATGAGGGTCCAGTTCTTTCCCGGTGCCTTCGGTGATCGAGGGAGCGGGACCCGGTAGGATGCGGGTTTCTCTTCTCTCCATGTTATTATTTTGTCGTCTTAGGTATCAGCCGCAATTAACCGTTCAACGCATCTTCAAGAAGGAGGGGTACTTATGTCACAAGTCATCGAAGTTCGATGGCACGGAAGAGGGGGACAGGGAGCCAAGACGGGGTCCGCGATCCTGGCTGAAGTGCTTTTCGAGGCCGGCAAGCACACCCAGTCCTTCCCCGAGTACGGAGCAGAGCGTCAGGGGGCGCCGATGAAGGCCTTCAATAGGGTGGCGGATGAACCCATCAGGGATAGGTCCGGGGTCCTTACGCCGGACGTAGTGGTCCTTATCGACCCAACGCTGATCGATGCGGTCAAGCCCACGGTGGGCGGTAAGGATTCCACTGTCTACCTGATCAACTCACCGGAATCTCCAGCGAATCTGAAGAAGAAACTGGGGCTGAAGGATTCTGTTAAGGTCATGACCGTCGACGCCACCAAGATCACCCTCGAGGAGTTCGGGCAGAACAGGCCGAACACTCCTATCCTCGGCGCGCTGGCCCACTTTTTCAAGGATGTACCCCTTGAGGCGTTTGTTGACCACTTCACCCACAAAATGGGGAGCAAGCTCCCCGAGAAGGTCCTCAAGGCCAACCAGGAATCTATCCGACGCGGATACGAGGAGGTGCAGCAGGGATGAGTTCATTAAAGGGCTGGAAAGACCTGCCTCTCGCGACAACGGTGCCGGCTTCGACTTCCGAGGAGGTCCAGACCGGACAGTGGCGGAGCATGCGACCCGTCTGGAACGAGGCTGAGTGCATTCACTGCCTCCAGTGCTGGATCCAGTGCCCCGACAATTCGATCAAGGCCTCTCCCGAAGGCAAAATGACAGGAATAGAATACTTTTTCTGCAAGGGTTGCGGCATCTGCGCCGCCGTATGCCCCAAAAAGGCCATCGATATGCGGCCTGAGTCTGAATTTATCGAGCAGTAGCCCTGCCTGAAGAAAGGATGTGAACAGGATGTCTAGGAAGGATATCACTTCTGGTAACTGGGCAGTGGCCGAGGCGATGAGGCAGATCAACCCTGACGTGGTCGCCGCCTACCCCATCACTCCCTCTACTGATATCCCGATGAGATTCTCGGAGTTCGTCGCCGATGGCCTGGTCGATACCAACCTCGTCACCGTCGAGAGCGAACACTCGGCCATCAGCGCCTGCCTTGCCGCTTCCGTATCCGGGGCGAGGGTGATGACGGCTTCAAGCGCCAACGGTGTGGCCCTGATGCATGAAATATTCCCGATCGCCGCTTCCTACAGGGCGCCGATCGTCTTCGGCCTGGTCAACCGGTCCCTCGGCGCGCCCATTAACATCCACTGCGACCATAGCGACAGCATGGCGGAGCGCGAATCCGGGTGGATCCATATTTACTGCGAGGACGGACAGGAAGTTTATGACACGATGATCATGGGAGTGAGGATTGCGGAGCACAAGGATGTCCTCCTGCCAATCTTCGTGTGCCAGGACGGGTTCATCACGAGCCATTGCTTCGAACCGGTGGAGTTCATGGATGACGACGAGGTCCAGGCGTTCATCGGCGAAAGGGATCCTCTTTTTCCCCTCCTCGATATCGATAACCCTGTCGCTTACGGTTCCCTGGCATTGACGGATTACTACTTCGAGATCAAGCGTCAGCAGGTCGAGGCCATGAAGCATGTTGAAAGGGTCTACAAAGAGGTGGCCCAGGAGTTCGCGAAGAAAACAGGGCGGGATTATCCCGTCGTGGACACCTACAAGACCGACGATGCCGATCACATCATCGTTATCATGTCCTCCGCCGCCGGGGCCGCCAAGGATACCGTCGACAGCCTCAGGGAAAAGGGACACAAGGTGGGGTGCATGAGGATCAGGCTCTTCCGACCTTTCCCAGCCGCTGCGATCGTGGATGCCCTTAAAGGCGCGAGATCCATCGCGGTCCTTGACAGGGCTGCCAGCCTGGGAGCTCCCGCACCTCTCTTCACGGAGATCAAGGGGGCCCTTTACGATGCCGGCATCCACATACCGACCAATACTTACGTTTACGGGCTGGGCGGAAGGGATTTCTTCCCTCACAACGCCGAAGAGGCCTTCATGGACCTTATCAACAATAAAATGAGCCCCGAGGAAAGATATCTCGGCCTTAGGGAATAGGGGGTGCACCAGAATGGCTATCAGAATTAAGGATCTTGTTACAAAAGAAAAAGCAATGCGGCAGGGTCACAGGATGTGCCCCGGTTGTGGGGCTCCCACCGCTGTCCAGCAGGCTCTTCTCGCCGTTGAACAGCCCGTCGTCATCACAGCGGCGACCGGCTGCCTGGAGGTCTCTACGACCATATACCCCTTCAACGCTTGGGGGGTGCCCTTCCTCCATTCCGCCTTCGAGAACGCCGGTGCAAGCGTCTCGGGCATCGAGGCGGCCTATGTGGCCCTCAAGAAGAAGGGCAAGGTAACGGAGGATATCAAGTTCGTCGCTTTCGGCGGCGACGGGGGCACCTACGACATAGGGCTCCAGGCCCTTTCCGGCGCGGCGGAGAGGGGACACGACTTCACCTATATTTGCTACAACAACCAGGGCTACATGAACACCGGCGCCCAGAGAAGCAGTGCTACTCCCAAGGGCGCCAATACATCCACGGCCCCGGCCGGGAAAGTCATCCCCGGAAAGATCCAGAAACCCAAGGACCTGACGGCCATAATGGCGGCCCACCATATCCCCTACGTGGCCCAGACGACGATCCACAACCCGATGGAGGTAATTGAAAAGGTCAAAAGAGCCATAGAAACGCCGGGGCCGGCTTTCGTGAACATCCTAACCCCCTGTGTCCTCTTTTGGAGGCTCGAACCCTCTCTCCAGAGGGAGATCTGCAAACTGGCCGTGGAGACCCGGATCTGGCCCGTTTACGAAGTGATCGACGGCCAATGGAAACTGGGTTACAAGCCGAGAAAAAGGGTCCCCGTGGAAGAGTTCTTCAAGCCCCAGGGCCGATTCCGACACCTCTTCAAGGGTGAAGCCGGGCAATCCATCATCGAGGCCTTCCAGAAGGACGTCGACGAAGGATGGGAGTACGTGCTCAGGATGTGCGGTGAGACCTGGGAACCCCAGGCGTGATGAGGGGCGGCCCGTCAGCATATTCATTCTTGACCGATAAACACGCCGAGGATACAATATTCGTCGCCTACGGGACGTAGCGCAGCCTGGTTAGCGCACTTGACTGGGGGTCAAGGGGTCGGAGGTTCAAATCCTCTCGTCCCGACCAGTAATAGCAAGGGTTCAGGGGCTTTTTCAATCCCTGAACCCTTTTATTTTCGACCAAAATACTGCCAATTTACTGCCATTTATTCGCAAAAAAAATTAGCTGCCATATTCCAAGGGGCAATTTCCCGTCATGCTTCTTTGAGATCCTTCCCCTTGCTTTTCTTCGAAAGAAGGCCGCTTAAACTAGAGGCCGCTGCTTCCTGGAGGCCAGGGGCCAAATGACTGTACAAATCCAGCGTCATTGTAATGCTGCTGTGTCCCAGGCGCTCCTGAACGATCTTCGGATGAATGCCCCTTGAAAGAAGAAGGCTTGCATGGGTATGCCGGAGGTCATGGAAGCGTATTACCGGCAGCCCGGCCCTTTCGAGTATCCCCTGGAAGCGTTTTGTAAAGGTCCTTGGATCGATGGGCACGCCGTCCTCTCGGCAAAATACAAGGCCGTTGTCCTGATAGGCTGCCCCAAGGCGCAGCTTTTCCTGGGCCTGCTTCTGCCTGTGAGCCGCTAAAACCTTGATAGCGTCATCGGTAAGGGTAATGCTCCTCATGCCTTGCTTCGACTTCGTGTTTTCTTCAAGGGTTGCCCCGCCCTTAAGCGAAAGAAGCTGCCGGCGTACCGTGACCATTCCCTGTTCAAGGTCAACTGAATCCCAGCACAGCCCTAAAAGTTCGGCTCTTCTCATGCCCGTTGTAGCAGCCAGGAAGTAGACCGGGAAAAGACGATCTTCTTTTGAGGCCTCAAAGAAAGCCAAAAGGTCATCCTCGGAAAGGGCCTGCATTTGCTTGCTCTTGACCGTCGGTGGCGTTGTGGCGTCGGCTACATTCCGGGAAAGCAGCCCTTCCTTTACTGCCTGCTGTAAGGCCTGCCGGATCACGGCATGGGTATAGCGAACGGTCCGGGTTGAAAGGCCTGACTCAAGTTTTTCGTTGTAAAAGTTCTGCAACATATTTGCCTGGACTTTTGCCAACGGGACGCCGCCTAAGGACGGCTTGATGTAGGCCCTGATGATCGACTCATAGCTTTCGTATGTACTCTGTCTAAGCTGTGGTTTCTTGTACCTCTCAAGCCACTTGTCCAGCCATTCCCCGAAAGTGCAGCGGGCTGGTTCGACGGCTAGGCCGTTTCCCATGTCCCGTAATACTTGTGACAATTTGTCAGCGACTTCCTTCCGGGTCTGACCGTAAAACGATTTACGCTTGCGCTTGCCTGTAACAGGGTCGTACCCGACGCTTACCTGTCCGGCCCAGGAACCGTCAGGGCGCTTGTAAATACTGCCCTCATTGTTCCCCCTTCGTCGTGCCATCCGCCATCTCCCCCTTTCGTTTCGTCTGGTTCGTCCTGCTTATGTCTATTTTACATCAGAAAAGGAAAAAAGTCACTTGATTGCCTATCAGGTATGGGCCTGAAAACATAGACTACTACTGCCTTTCAAGAGGTCATCTGCAAATATACTGCCACCTGGCGGACATATTCTCCCTTTTTGGGCTTCTTGTCGGGGCTTCCGGAGATCTTCAAAGAAGAAACAAGCGGGAAGGAACATTGCCTGGGGAGTCCCGTCACCTTGTTACCATTGTTACCATTGTTACCATTGTTACCTCTTTTGATAAAAAGAAGCTGCGCTGAGTCCCGTTACCCTTGTTACCATTGTTACCTTGTTACCTCATCTTTTTCAGGTCCTCTTCAAGTTCATGCAGCCTCTTCTCGACTTCTGAATAAAGGACCTCTTCTTCCTGTTTCTCGGACTCTTCCTTCTTCGGCGGCTTCTGCTTCAGGATCGCCTGCCGAAACAGGGCCTGATTTCTTCGTTGTTTCTCCTGGAAAATGTCATGGATCGTGTCTCTTTCTTTAGTCATCAGAATGATCCCCTTTCCATTTGCTTTTGTTGGTGCAACGTCATGCTCACTAACAAGGCCTGAATAAGATCAGCCATCGAGTGCTGTCCCGGGACCGCCTTCGCTATAACCGTCAGGGATTCCGTCTCCCAATAATACCTATCTTCCCGAAGTGCCGACAAAACCTCAACAAATGCATCCCAAAGGTCATCCCTGGTCAGTTCCGCCGTTTGCCCGTCCTCAAGCCGCAGCGTCAAGGTATCCGGCGCCACAAGTTCGATCAATTTTTCAAGTCTCTGGTTCATATTCTTGGCCATCATGAACCTCCTTTCCTGGACATCACCAGTTTTTCAAGCCGCTCCAGTTTCTCTTCAAAGCAATCGCGCTCAACGCCCTTAACGCTTGCTTGAAGGATCTCCCTTGCAGCCGCAACCCTTGTTGAAGGGGGCATTTCCTCGTTTTCGACGATAGCAATAAGGGCTTTGGCGGCCTTGCTGGATCGTTCCTGAAGAATGGAAATAGCCTGATCCAGGGCCCTTTTCCGGGCCTCCCGGTACTTCTCCAGGAAGGCCGGCGCTTGAAGCCATCGGTAAAGCGTCCGTTCTCCTACTCCCGCCACTCCCGCAGCCTGTGACACCGTATCCGTTGCAAGAAGAGCGCAGACGGCTTTTTCCATTTTTCTTGTGAAATTACCGTCCTTTTTTGCCATTAGAAGCCATCACCTGCCTAATCTTCCAAATACCCGTATTCCCGGACCCTCTTCAGCCACCTTTCGTATTCCGAAAAATTTACCCCTTTATTCCTGGTCCCGTCAGGGTTAAAGGCAAAGTTCATAAGCTCCCTGATACCAAAGCCCGGTAAGTAGCCAAGTTCTCGTTCCAATTTTCCGTTCCGGGCCCACGAAGCGTAACTCCTGACCTGCCTGAAAGCGTGTTCAAGATTCAGGATTTCCGCGTTAACCTTTGCCGCCTTCCCAAGGGCAACAGTCAATTTTTTTACAGCGGCCCGGTGTTCCTGCCGGATTTCCGCTGCAATGCGCATGCTGACCGTTTCCCCTTCCATTGCGAGCATGCCCTGCTTTACTCGATGCTCTTTTATCGCCTGCTCAAGATTGTTTTTTGCTTCCTTCGCCGCTTCTCCGGCTTTCCGTGCCGTATCAAATGCCTCCTGTACGGCTTCGTAAGAAGTCTCTGCTCCGATATCGTATTCCGCCTTTTTCCGCATTGACTCTTCGATCAGTAATTGCGCTTTCTGGTCAAGGTCCTTAGCGTCTTCTCTTAGTTGCCTGATATCGTCAGCCTTCGCCTGAACGGAATCTTTTAGCTTCATGTAACGTTCGTCCGCTCTTACCTGATACTTTTCTTCAACCTCCAACATTTTCATGCGCCTCCTTTTTTCCCCCTTTTCCCGCTTTCCTCCTCCTGCAGTACGCTTCGACGTCCTTAATCTCTTCTGCGTCAGCGCTGGTCCAGCATCCGCACTTTTCACACCTGATAAGGGCTCCATCGGGCGCCGCTCCCAGGTCCTGTCCGCACTTAGGGCACCTGAAATCTTTCAATTTACTCATTTATGGCCTCGCAGTCCGGGCAAAGGCCCTGTTGATCGACGCTAGGTACTTTCCTTCCGCAGCCTTCGCAAAAGGGCCATTTTTTCACGTCTTGTGAGGTATCCAGTTCAAACAGGGGTTCCCCCAGGGGTACCTCCAGGGGTTCCCGCAACGTCCTTGGTTCGGGGGGCGTTTCTTCCGCTTCTTCGTCAAGGATGTAACGTTTTCGGAGCTTTTTCAGCTTTGCTTCGTCATAAACAATTCGCCGCCCTGCTACTCCCCCTATCTTCGTCAAGTGGGTAGATAAGCCGAGTCCTTTTAGGATCTGACCTACACCCTGGGGAGTCATTCCGACTTCAACTGCAATATCCTTGGGGGTAACATCGATAAGGCTGAGTCCCATTACCGTTGTTACCCTGTTATCCTTTTCAGCCCTGAAGAGGGCTTCAACGACTTGCCCTGTTTTCGTCCCGGCCCGCTGCTCGATCAGCTCTCTTTGATGGTTCGCCAGGAAAAGGATAAAATCATTCAATTCATCAGGCTCGTTTGCAAAAAGTGAGATAAACGCTTCTGATACTTGACGGAGCCTCGGTTCGAACCCCGGCAGCTTAAAACCGGCGCCGGCTTCCGGATCGACGCGGTAATAATTTCGGAATCTATAAAGCAAGAGTTTGTGCCGTAATAACTGTTGCTCTTCATAAAACCTTCGCCCCAGCACGGGCGGAATATCATCTCGGTCCGTTTCCTCCATAATCTCAGTCAGGCAACGGGCTTCGAGGGCAACATCCTGAAACCGGCGCCGTGTCGCAAAGATCTTCGGACCGTAAACCGGCAAAGTCTGTACTTTATCCGGATCGTCTTTTACAGCCCTATGGACGGGGCGCCCCTTCTCGAAGCCACAATTAAGGATCTTGACAACCTCAGAGTATTCATTGCTATTTTTCAGATCGGCCTCATCTAAAATGAGGGTCCCTCCCCACTTCTTGAGCATCCGGTAAATCGGCGCCGGCGTAATGCAGCCGGAAGCTGATATCGACTTGTACGATAAGCCACCGATAACATCCAGGAAGCGGCTTTTACCACAGCCCGTATCTCCCAGGGCCCGCAAGTAAGGAAGTGTTGGAAACCGATCGTATAGCCAGGTAAGCGCCACGTAGTTTGCCGTGAACCTCAGAAACGTAGAGCTTATATCCAGGTACTTTTTAATGTGCGCCTCAATCTCGGAAAGCAAAGCGCGGGTCTCTCCGTATTCCTCGACGGAAGAGGGCAACTTGACCGCGCCCAGGGTCACTTCTTCGCCGTCATTCGGCCTTATGATCTCGCCCCTTCCCGGGATTTCCTTGACCGTTTCCGTCTTGCCTGTTTTGACTTCGTAAGCTAGGAAGGCGCAACGACCGTCAGGACCGACCACCTGCTCATAAAGTATGCCTCCTGCGGCGTGAAAGCTGGTATATCGGACGGGGGGTCCTTCGGCTTCTTTTTTCCTGGCCTTTCTTTTCTTCGGGGGCTCTGGAGGGCGCGCGTAGGTCTGTTCGGCTTGAAGGATATCGGTTAAATCGCTCAACATGAGTTCTCCTTCCGCCTCATGTTTTCGGAAACAACCGCCTTGTAACGCACTTCAAGCCACTTGGTAGCGGCTAAATGATCGCCGCCGGGCGTTAAAATCATCTCGCCTTCGATATCTGCAAGGCCTATGACAAGCTCAAGTTTCAATTTCTCACGCCAAAGGGCCAGGTCATCCATTTCCTGAATATCATGGTTGTAGAAGCGCTCCATTTCAGCCCTAGAGGTCAAATAATTCGGCAATTGGTATGTAATTGACGCCTTTATTTCAGTATTCGTTATCTTACGCACCTTCGGTGTCTCCCAAGTCCAGCCATCGATGAAAAGCGTCCTTGGGCACAACGATCCGGCGGCCTATGCGTATCGAGGGGAAATCTTCCCGCCGTGCCAAGGTATAGGCTTTCACTACGTTAATACCTAGCATTTTTGCTACTTCCGGAACCGTGAAAACCATCCTCTCCACTTTCTCCATCTTTTTCATCCACCTCCTTAAAGAGTTCTCCCGCCCGTTCGGGAGGCCAGTTAGAGCCATAGCAATGTGATTTTTATTGGTGATTTCATATTTGATGAACTACATGATAAATGATAAAATCAAAATAACCTAACGGTTTTCGTACGAAAATGCGTACGAAAGGGGCGAAATTGATGGGAGAATCATCCTGGGTTTTCAAAACTCTTTGGGAAGATGTCGGCAAACTGGGGAATATTAGAATAAAAACTCGTAAAGCTGAGCGGGTCATTGTGCGAGAGTTTAAGGGGGAAAAGTATCTCGCTTCTGTAGGGTCTTTTTGGGATAAAGAATCAATGAAAACGTATCATTCAATAATCCTTGAACCTAAAGCAGCAGATCCCAACTTTGTTTTGAGTTTGATAAACCTGGTAAGGGAGGATGAAAACCTTCCCTTAAGAGAATCGCTTTCCATTCCCGATGATGCGGCGGCTACCTGGGTTGAAAAAAACGGCTTCCCTAAGGTTGATATTTTTGACCTCGATAGTGATTCTTTCTACCGTCTGCCCTTTGAATATTTTTACACACATACAGGAGCACTCTACTTACTGTTCAAGCTATGGTTAGCCCTACTTGACAATGATGAAATCAGGATTTACCGCTTTCTCAAATATTTCTCTGAACAGTTTGGTATCCAAGTAAGAGAGGAAAACCTATATTTGATACTCCAGCATTATATAAACATAGGCATGAGCAATTCAAAAATGCAGTTGGACTTTGAAGAAGGGAAGCCAGTAATTCACCTGGAAACAGACAACCTTTTTTCTGCCGCTTACTTTCAACTTGCGCAGCTAATGACGAAACCGAAAGACTACGAAAGCTGGAAACACTTGAAGACATGCCCCATTGAAGAGGGGGGTTGCGGAAATATCTTCTGGGGTCATGGCAACAGAAAATACTGCCCGGATTGCCGCAGGAGTACTGCAGCGTACCGGCGAAAGAAGAGAAAGGAAAGAGCCTCTTCTGAAAAGGGGTAACAAGGTAACATTGGTAACAATGGTAACGAGACTCCGTGTAACCTATTTTTTCCTTGGGAAGCCCTTTGAAAGGGTCCTTTTTGTCGCTCAAAAAATACTGCCAATTTACTGCCAATATACTGCCAACAAGACAAAAAAAGGGTAAAATAGGTTAGATTAGATGTAAAATCATGCACCATAAAACGCCCGCAAACGCAGTCAGGATCAGGCTTAAGGCAATTAGGAAAAATTAGGTTAAATATGCCTAGTAGGACTGGGGGTCAAGGGGTCGGAGGTTCAAATCCTCTCGTCCCGACCAGGGACCAAAAGCGGGAGACCTTCTGGTTCTCCCGCTTTTTTGTCTCTGAACCTTAAGCTTGATTTCGGACTTGGAGACGAAAGGGATGCAAGGACGATTCAACAGGCCTAACACCCGGATCGGACAGAACTTTCTCATCGACAGGAATATCCTGGGGCTCATCCTGGGTCGCTGCGATATAGGGTCCCACGACGTATTGCTGGAAGTCGGGGCGGGCAAGGGCTTCCTGACCGAGGGTCTTTTGGGGGAGAACCCCTTGCTGGTCTATTCATCGGAGATCGACCGAAGGTTTGAGCCCTACCTTGAAAGCCTCCGAACCCGCTACCCAAACCTCAGGATACTTTGGGGCGATGCCTTGAAGGGTGGGCTCCCGGAGCGGCTTGAACCGCCCCCCAACAAAATGGTGGCCAACATTCCCTACCACATCACAACTCCCCTTCTATGGAGGGTGCTCGAGCTGTACGCCCCCGCCGGCTTGAATTACATGCTCCTTATGGTGCAAAAAGAAGCAGCCGAGAGGATCTGCGCCCCGGCTCGGTCAAAGGACCGTTACCCCCTGGGGATAACCATCCAGGCGATGGGAGAACCGCGGATTGTCAGGAAGGTCCCACCCGAAGCGTTTTCTCCTTCTCCCAGGGTGGATTCCGCTCTTTTGGAGGTCTCGATCCAGAAAAACCGTTCCCTGCCCCGCGACAGGATCTGGCGAACCCTTATGCGAGCCGCCTTTTCCCAAAGAAGGAAGACCCTTTTGAACAACCTCGGCGCGCTCTTGCCGGGGATGCGCCGGGAAATCGCCGACAGGATGGTGCAGGCCGGCCTTTCCGGTCACGCCAGGGGTGAAGAATTGGAACTGGAGCAATGGCACTCCCTTTACGAGTTGTTAAGCCCTTTACTCCAGGCAAAAAAAGGACCGGCAGGAGGCCCCTGGCTCCTGCCGGCGGGTCCGGATGAATAAGATCGGGATTGGAAGGATTAGCGGACTTTTTCTTTCAGTGCTTTGCCGGGGCGGAAGGCCGGGACCTTTTTCCCCGGGATGTTGATGACCTTGGTGGGATCCTGGGGGTTTCTCCCTTTCCTGGGAGCTCTTTTCCTGACCTCGAAAGTCCCGAAGCCTACCAATTGGACTTTCTCTCCCTTGGAAAGAGCCTTGACGATCGCCTCGAACGTGGAACCCACAGCCTCATGCGCCTGTTTCTTGGTGATGCCCACAGATTTCGCGACTGCGTTGATCAGGTCCGCCTTAGTCACTTTGCCCGCACCTCCAATTCTTCAGGTTGTCGATCAGGCCGTCGATCCGCTCGTTGACAGCCAGGTACACTAATATCATCTGCCGAAGAAGCGGTCAAGTGCTAATTTAGATCAATTCCCCCTTCTCATCGACCTCCAGAAGACCTTGATGGGACTGCCTTCAAAATTTCCCATTTCCCTGATCTTCCTGACCGCGGTCCTCTCAAAGGAACGGCTGACGATATCCCTGTCGTTAACGGAGAAGGCAAAGGCCGGAGGATTCACCGCTACCTGCCGGCAGTCCCTAATATACAAGGTCCTGCCCCGGGGATCGCTGGGCATCCTTTCAAAGGCCAGTACATCCCTGACAAGGGTTGTCGTCTTTGAGACATCCAGCCACCGGGAGCGATTGGTCTGGACCATGGCTATCTTTTCGGGCAATTTGTGTAGCCCCCTGCCCGTCAGGCCTGAGATGAATACCAGGGGGGCGAAGTCGACGAAGGACATCTCCTCCCTGACCTGACGGGTGATCCTGTCCCCCAGCCCAGGGTCTTTCTCGAGCAGGTCCCACTTGTTGACCGCGAGGATCAGGCCCTTGCCCTTATCGACCACGAGCCCACTGATCTTCTTATCCTGGTCGGTACAAACCTGGGTTCCTTCCATCAGCAGGACGACCACATCCGCCCTGCTGATGCTTTCATGGGTCCTGACCAGGGAGTAAAATTCCACATCGGAGTCCATCCTGCTTTTTTTTCTCAGGCCGGCCGTATCAATGAAGCGGAAAGGTTTACCGCCGATAATGACCTGGGAGTCCACCGAATCCCTCGTCGTTCCGGGCACGGGGGTCACCAGCGACCTTTCAGAACCCGAAAGGTGGTTGAGGAGCGTCGATTTCCCAACGTTGGGCCGACCCACTATGGCCACCGATATCTCACCCCCGGGTTGTTCTTCGGGTCCGGGGCGACTCCTTACAAGGATCAGGTCCCTGATCCGGTCCAATAGTTCTTCGATATTACGGTTGTGAGCTGCGCTGACCCCGATCACGTCGGGAAACCCCAGGGCATATCCCTCGGCTTCCCTCCCCTCATGCACGAGGTCGTCGATCTTGTTCACGGCGACGATGACGGGTTTGTCTTTTTTCCTCAGGAAGAGGGCTACTTCCCTGTCGAGCGTCGTCAACCCGGCCTTGCCGTCGATGACGAGCACCAGGAGGTCGCTCTCCTGGACGGCCAGTAAAACCTGTTTCTTAATGCTCTCCGACATGGGGTCCCCCCCTTCGGGAAGAAGCCCTCCCGTGTCGACCAGTAGGAACATCTCTCCTGCGTGTTCAGCCTCACCATAGATCCTGTCCCGGGTCACGCCGGGCTGATCGTCGACGATGGCCTTTCTCTTGCCGACGATGCGGTTGAAGAGGGATGACTTACCCACGTTGGGCCTCCCGACGATGGCCACGATAGCCATGAACGATCTCTTCCTTTCCTAGTCCTCTATTCAGACCGGAGGGATATCCTGGGAAACCCCCTGGGAGAACCCGATATCTGGAAAAAGGGTGCCAGTGTTCCCCTTAATCCATCCAATTCGCCGCACTTGAGCCAGACCATGTCCACCGGCCCGCCGGGGTCGAGGGTTTCATAGCCCTTCTCCAACAGAACGGCCTTGATCCTTTCCTTGTTCCCGGCGAGGTTGGTGATCTGAACAAGGTACTTCCAGGGGGGCAGGTCCAGTTTTTTTCTTTCTTCAAGCTCCTTTGACCAAAAATGATCCCACCCCGCCACCAAGCCGACCTGCCAGCCGGTCCTCGGTCGCCGGCTCTGGATGAGGACCTTCCTTCCCGGGTGGCCCCACCCCCTCCAGGCCGATTCCCAAACGGCCCTGAAGGCCCGCGCCGAGGAATCGAAAAAGGGGGCCGACGCGAGAGAATCCGCATCGAGCCAGCATACCAGTGGTACGGAAAGGTAATCGCACAGTTCCAACGATTTCCTTGACCCTACCACTATCCCCCCACCCGCCAAGTCCTCGACCATCCTTTTCCTGGAGGAGGCGGCACGGGGTACGTCGGCGTGCCACAGGTGAACAGGGAGGTCCCCGCCCAGCATGGTTTCCGCTACGATCTTCGCCCCTTCCAGGCCCGGCCTGGATCCCTGCAGGGAACGCCTTCCGCAAAAAGGACAGAGGTCCGTGACGGGCTTTTCTTCGCCGCAAAAGCCACAGCGGAATATCCCTCGATCGTCGTCCCAACGCAGCGGGAGACCGCAACTCCCGCAGGTCAGGGGCCTCCCGCATTCACCGCAGGCGACGCCGCTGGAATAACCCTTCCTGTCCAGCACCCAAATCGTTGTCCCCTTGTCGCGCACAACCTCCAAGGTGCGGTTCAGTATCGCGTCGCTGACAGGCAAGGGGTCCTTCACGCCGGTAACGGCCATATTCCTGGCATCCCTCATCGAGATGAACAGGTACTTCTCCGACTGGGGCGGGTCAGGTTGGGAAAGGCCCTTCAGGTAGCTCCGGGCCGATGGAATGCTCCCGCCGTAGACGACGGCCCCCTTCCAGAGGCGGGCCCTGGAACCGGCTACGCTCCGGGCATTGAAGAAGGGGAATCTTTCCGAATAATAAGAGGGACTGCCCTCATCCTCGATAATGACCGTCTGCAGGGAGACCAAGGGAGCGAAGACGGCGGAAGGAGACCCCACTACGAGGCGAAAGTCCCCCATCCTGACCCGATCCCACCTCTTCCTGGCGCCGGGACCCGAGTTCGAGGTCCACAAAACCCCGTCCTTCTTTAATTCCTCTGGAAGCCCTTTCCAAAAGGAGGAAGCTCCTTCCCTATCTGGGAAAAGGACAAGAGACCCGCCCTTTTGGGAAAGAAGAAGGCGCCGGTACTCCTCCACCCTGTCTCCCAAGAAGGGGAGGAAGCAATGGGTCTCACTGAGGGCCGAACCAGGCGCGGCCATCTTCGGCAGTTCCCCCTGGGGCACTCCCGATAGGATGTGCGCCGGAGCGATGACCTTGAGAGCTTCGCCGGGGCCGCAAAGGAAATGCCGGCCCACTCGGAGGGCGGTCTCAAAAAGTTCCCAACCCAGCGGGGGGGTGGAATCGATGATATCCTTCACTTTCCGGATCTTGAAGTTACCTTGGGGGGGAGAATCCGACGTTGCCCCCGTCGCGAAACCGATCCTTGACTTCCCAGCAACGGAGACGGACAGCCTGGCGCCGCGTTCAGCGGGTCTTTCCGATTCAAAGGTAAGGGGATGCCACCATGGTCCAGGTACTATCGCCTCCAGGAACACTGTCACCGGCCGCTGTCCTTGCACCCCTGGGCCACGGCGTCCCAGATCGCTTCAGCCACCTCATCCTTGGAGCCCTCGAAGGACGCAAGCACTCCCCCGCTATCGAGGATCCTGACGTTATTCCTATCGGACCCAAAGGCTCCATCAGGGCCGCCGACTTCGTTGACCACTATCTGGTCAAGTCCCTTTTTCTCCAATTTTTCGCGGGCATTCTCCATGGCGTTGTCGGTCTCCGCCGCAAAACCGACGAGAAATTGCCCTGGTTTTTTGGCCGCCCCAAGGGCCGCCGCTATATCCCTGTTCTGTTTCATCTCGAGAAAAAAGGATTGTTCCCCTTTTCGCTTGATCTTGTCCTTCGAGAATGAAGAGGGGCGGAAGTCCCCCACGGCCGCCGCCATGATGATAATGTCCTGTGATGGCGCTTCCGACATGACGGCTTCGTACATCTCTTCGGCCGATACAACATTTACGACCCTCGACCCGTGAGGCGGAAGTTCCTGGGCGGGCCCGGAGATCACCGTAACTTCGGCTCCGCGGTACCAGGCGGTCCTGGCCAGGGAAGCCCCCATCTTTCCGGAGCTGTGGTTGCTGATGAACCTGACAGGATCGATAGCCTCTCTTGTCGGACCCGAGGTGATGAGAACCCTGGTCCCCTCCATGTCTTTAGTCGGTTGCAGCGCCCTTAAAACCTCTTCCCTTATGACCCCTGGGGAGGGAAGCCGGCCCTTCCCCTCGTATCCACAAGCGAGGAAGCCTTCCTCCGGTTCGAAAACCTCGTACCCAAGGTCCCTGCAGCGGAGAACGTTCTCCCTGACGGCGCGATGTTCCCACATGAAAACGTTCATAGCCGGGAAGACCAAAACGGGTTTTCTCGACGCCAGGATGGACGCCGAGAGGATGTCCGAGGCATCTCCCCACGCCGCCTTGTGGAGAAAGGAAGCCGTCGCTGGGGCGACCAGAGTAAGGTCCGCCCATTCCACGAGGCTGATGTGAGGGATCTTCCAACCCTCTTCGCGGGAGAGAAAGTCCTCTTCAAGCCAAACCCGCCTGCCCGAAAGGGTCGAAATGACCAGCGGCGAAACGAACCTCTCCGCTGCGGGCGTGAGAATCGTTTCCACTTCCCAACCGAGCTTCTTGAACTCCCGGACGAGTTCGGGGGTCTTGTAGGCCGATATCCCGCCGCAGACCCCGAGGAGAAGCCTACGATCCTTTTTCCACCCCAGGGACATCCTTATCGTCTCCTTCAGGAGTGGCCGCGAGGCCCGTTTCGGGGGTCTCGACGATGATCTTACCCTCCTCGATCTCCCTTACCGCCTGCTGGATGGGGTTAAAATACAGGTCCCCCTCTTCCAGGTTCAGGCGCCCCTTCTTTTCGCTTAGTTGCCTTGCCCTTTTCGCGATGATACAGGCCAAAAGGTACTTGTTGGACAATATGGACGGGTCATTTGCCCTGTCGATTTTTTTCGTCACGGGTTATCACCTCACGGAAAGGGTTTGGGGATCGTTAGGGGTCTCGGTAGCCCTCTATTATTCCCCTCAATGATTCAAGGGCCCTACCGAGATCGTCATTGACAACCAGGTGGTCGTATCTTGCCGAGAGGAGCATCTCGTCCTTGGACCCGCTCATACGATTCTTCAGGTCTTCCTCTTTCTCGGTCCCCCTCCTTTTTAGCCTACTTCTGAGTTCTTCCTCCGATGGGGGGAGTATAAAGATCAGCACCGCCTCCGGCTCCGACTCCTTGACCTGGAGCGCCCCCTGGACATCGATTTCCAGGACGGCGTCACGGCCGCTCTCCAGGATTCTTTCCACGTTTTCCTTCAGGGTACCGTAGAGGTTCCCGTGTACTTCGGCCCACTCCAGGAAGCGTCCCTCCTTGACGAGATCCTTGAAGTGCTTGAGGTCGATGAATTGATAGTCCACCCCGTCGATCTCCCTGTTCCTTGGCTCCCTGGTAGTGCAGGAGACGGAGTACTCCAGCCCCTTCACCGCCTTGAAAAGAGCTTTCCTGAGGGTGCCCTTCCCTACACCGCTCGGCCCCGAGATCACGAAAAGCCGTCCCTTAGCGATCGGGGTCACCCTCCTTTTCCTTTCCTTCGAACCTGACGACGATGGTCTCAGGCTGGATCGCCGACAGGACCACGTGATCGCTGTCGGTGATCAGGATGGCCCTGGTCTTCCGTCCCTCAGTGGCATCGATAAGCTTGCCCTGGCTTCTCGCCTCGTCCTTCAGACGCTTGATGGGTGCCGACGAGGGATGGACGATGGCCACGACCCTCTCGACTACTAGCATGTTACCGAAACCAATGTGCAAAAGGTTATAGCCCATGGCCCTCACTCCACGTTCTGGACCAGTTCCCTGATCCTTTCCAGGAAGCCCTTGGCTTCGACGACCAGCCATCTCACTTCCGAATCCTGGACCTTGGAGGCGATCGTATTGACCTCCCGGTTCATCTCCTGGAGCAGAAAATCGAGGGTTTTCCCGGAGACTTCATCATTATGGACCAAGCCGAGGAATTTATCTACGTGGCTTGAAGACCTGGCAAGTTCCTCCGTTATATCCCACTTGTCGGCGGCGAGAACTATCTCCTGGGCTACACGGTTCTCATCAACAACGGCCCCGTTGATTTCAAGGATCTGCCTGACCCTCTCTTTCTGGGCCTCAAGAGCCCTGTCACGGGAAAGGCTCCACTTTTCCCTGATCACCCTGACCGTCTCCTGGTACCTCTCCAGCGAATGAAGGATCGCTTCCTTGAGATGACTCCCTTCCTTCATCCTCATGGAATCCCATTCCTTGATACCTTTTTCCAGCACGTTCCTCACGGCCTCGCCGAGAATATCCTCAAGTTCGGGGGTAACCATCTCCCGGGCGGACAGTACGCCGGGGAGTGACAGAAGGGACCCCAGGTCCAACTCTCCCTTCATCCCCAGTTCCTGCCTTATACGGTCCAGTTCTTTAACGTAGCCTTTCAGTATCTCGGGTTCTATTCTCGAGGAGTTGGCGGCAGGGTCCCAGGTGATGTCAATCCTCACCTGTATTTTGCCCCTCCTTGAGGAGGCCCTCATACTCTGCTGGACCAGGGGCTCCAGGTGGGACAATTCTCTTGGCAGCCTCACGGTTATCTCCTGGTTCCTGTGATTCAAGCTCGATATCTCCAGGGTGGTCGAACAAAGGTCTCCCTTCTCCTCCACCCTGCTGAAACCGGTCATGCTTTTCATCGATCCCCTCACTCCTCCTTTCCATCCGAAAAAAGCATCTCCCCCACGACATCGAGGAATTCCGGGATGTTGTCGCCCGTAAGGGCGCTGATGGTAACGACCCTGTCACCCGACCGCCCGGCCAGGGTCCTGAGGCTCGTTATCGTGTCGGTGTCAACCCTATCCGTCTTGTTTATTGCTATTATCCTTGGTACGGTCCCTGCCCCTATGGAGGCCAGCGTCTCCTCCACCACGGCCAGGTCCTCCTCGAACCTCCCGGAGGTGGCGTCCGCCAAGAGGACGATAAGGTCCGCCGCCGTGATCTCTTCCAGGGTGGCACGAAAGGCTGTCACCAGCACGGGGGGCAGGTTTCTTATGAAACCGACGGTGTCGGTGAAAAGGACGGGATTGCCCTCAGCGAGCCTAACCCTTCGAACGAAAGGGTCGAGGGTTGAAAAAAGCTTGTCGGCGACTTGAAGGTCTCGGTCTCCCGAAAGCCTCCTGAGGAGCGTTGACTTGCCGCTGTTCGTGTAACCCGCGAGAGCGACCGTGGCGAGACCTGCCCTCGTCCTTCGTTTCCGCTGGCTCTCCCTCCTGTCCCTTATGGACTCGATCTTTTTGTTTATCTCACGGATCCTTCTTGCCAGTTTTCTCCTGTGCCTTTCAAACTCCGTTTCGCCCGGACCCCTGGTCCCTATTCCACCCCCGGGCCGGGACATCTGGAGCCCCAAACCTTTAAGCAAGGGTATCTCGTATCGACATCGGGCCAGTTCTACCTGCAGTTTTGCCTCTTCCGTCTGGGCCCTATCCTCAAAGATTTTCATGATGACCAAGGGTCTGTCCCAGACGGGGAGCCCCACCACTCGGGCCAGGGCTCCCGCCTGGCCGGGAGAGAGGATCCCGTCCACGACAACGAGCCCCGCTTGGAGGTCCTTGGCCTCGGTTCCGATCAATTCCGCCTTGCCTGGCCCCACGAAGTAACCGGGATCCGGCTCTGAACGACGCTGGATGGTTTTGCCCGCGCAGGTTATCCCGAGGTTTTCCAGGAGAAGGGCCATTTCTTCCAGGGTGCCGAGGCCGCCTTCCTTGCCGCCCATATCCAGGCCGACAAGGAATGCTTTTTGGAAAGGTGATCGCTGGAGTTCGATCAACGATAAACCGCCTCCAGTTCCTTGAGGGAAGCTTCCAGGAGGTCGGTGACGACCCTCCTCAGGTCCTTTGTGGAAACCTCCTTCGAACCCAGCGTTGCCGGGTAGAGGGGCTCTCCAAAGGAGAGGAAGATCTTTACGGGTTTGCAGGTCCGGGAACCACGAGGCATCGCCTCGAAGGTCCCATGTATATAGGCGGGGATCACGGGGGCACCGGTCCTTGCGGCAAGGAGCCCCACTCCCTGTTCCAGGGGCTGGAGACTTCCGTCCGCACTCCTCTGACCTTCAGGAAAGAGGAGTATATTTTCTCCGGCCTGGAGCCTTTCGATCAGGAACTTCACGGCCCCCGCGGAACCCTGCAGGTCCTCCCTGTTGGCTGGTACAGCTCCCAAGGCCTTGATGGCAAAACCCAGGGGCAGGAAGCGGAATAGTTCCGATTTTGCCAAGTACCTGAGTCTCCTCGGGAAAAAAGCCCCTACCACGATGGGATCCAGGTTACTGCAGTGGTTCGCCGCAATGATGACCGGAGGGGCGGCGGTCAACGCCCTATCGAGACCTCTCACCGTTACCCTGTTATAGATTTTCATCACTATCCTGAAAAAAAAGGCTACGATCCAGTAAAAAAGTACTCTCAAGTTGGAACCTCCCGGGATCATTCTAAGTTCAACAGCCCCTCCTGCCTCCCATTATAGCGAGGATCTCGCCTATGACTTCGTCGACCGTTTTTTCCGAAGTATCGATGACTAAGGCTTCTTCAGGGACTTTCAAGGGGGAGAGCTCCCTCTCGCTGTCCAGCTGGTCCCGCCTGGAAAGCTGCATTTTTACCTCCTCAAGGGTCATCTCCTCACCCCTCGCCTTCAGTTCTTTCCACCTCCTGGCGGCCCTGACATCGATACTGGCATCCAGGAAAAACTTGAAGGAGGCTTCGGGAAAGACTACGCTCCCCATGTCCCTTCCCTCGGCGACGACCTTCCTGCCCTTGGCGGCCCTCCTCTGGGTCTCCAACAGGAAATCCCTTACAGCAGGGAGCGAGGAGTAGGCGGAAACGGTCCGATCCACTTCCGGGGAGCGGATCTTCGCCGTGACATCCCGACTGTCGATGAACACCTTCCCTCCCTCGAGGGAGACGGTGCATTCCTTCAAAGCCACGGAGATCTTTTCTTCCTCGGTGGTTTCAATGGACCTGGTCAAGAGAAAATAGGTCACCCCCCGATATAAGGCCCCAGTGTCCAGGTATTCGCAACCCAGCTTATCAGCCAGAAGCCTCGCCACGGTGCTCTTCCCGGCACCGGCGGGACCGTCAAGGGTGATGACGTTACTGCCATAATGGCAGTTGGTTCTCATCGTTAACCCCTCCCTACCCTACACGGCACCGCCGTGAAGGACCATGTCCAGGAGCATTTCCCCCTCCAGGGTGACAACCTCCCCCGGTTTGAGCCGCTTCAATCCGAGTTGTCCGATCCTGGTCCGAATAAGCCTTTCCACCCCGAAGCCCCTGGTGGATGCCATGATCCTTATCTCCCTCTTCAAACCCTCCGAAAGGATGATAGATACCCAGCGCCCTTTGGGGAGTTTTCCCATGAGCGCGACCTTCTCCGGCGTCACCAGCCTGCCTGCGATCTCGGTCCCCCTCGAAAGGGAATCGAGAGTTTCATCGGATACGGCCTTGTCCAGCAGGATTTCGTAAGTTTTGGGGACGTTCTGTCTGGGATGGAGGATCCTCTGGGCCAAGGCGCCGTCGTTGGTCAGAAGCAAAAGGCCTTCGCTCTCCTTATCCAGCCTGCCGATCGGGAAAAGGCCCTTCGCGCGGTAGTCTGAAGGCAGTAATTCCATGACTGTCCGGCTGAACCGGTCCGATACGGAACAGACGTACCCCTTCGGTTTATTCAGGGCGAGGTACAATTTCTCCTGGAGGGTGAGTTTTTTCCCGTCAACAGTGACAGAATCCCTGTTGGGGTCGATGACCCGGGAGGGGTCGGTACAGGTCTCCCCGTTCACCGTGACCCGCCCCTCCCGTACCAGCAGGTCCGCTTTCCTCCTTGAGCATACGGCGCAGGAAGCCAAAAATCTGTTTATCCGTTGCTTCTCGGTCATGTATCCCTTCCCTCTTCGTCGGGTACTTCACCATCGGGTAGAATATCCTGCATTTCCTCGAGGGTGGGAAGGTCCGAGATCGAGTTGAGCCCGAAGAGGGAGAGAAATGAATCGGTGGTTCGGTAAAGAAGCGGCGTTCCAGAACCTCTCCTCCTCCCCGCCACCTTTATCAGGCCATGCCTGAGAAGTGTATCGAGTACCCTTTCGGACCTGACCCCCCTGATCTCTTCGATCTCCGACCGCGTTGCAGGCTGCGAGTAGGCGACGACGGCGAGGGTTTCGAGGGCTGCCTTGCTCAACCGCACCCTCTGGGAGAGCGCCACGTCACGGAACAGCGCGACCACCTCCTCCTGTTCAGGGGAAGTGGCCATCGACCACCCACCGGCTATATTCAAAAGGCGGAGTCCATGGCAGTTACGATACCTTTCCTTAATCTCCTCGAGAGCCCCGGCCACGATCTCCTCCGTCGATCCCGTGACTGAAGCCAGTTCCTTTACACCCACGGGCTGTACGGCGACGAAAAGGACGGCCTCGACAGACCTCGCTATAGGGGAAAGGGGGTTCTCACCGCGATAACCGGACATCACCGAAAAGAACCTCCTGGACCAGGTGGACCCTTCCCAGCCTGGCCATTTCCAGGAGCGCCAGGAAGGTCACCACGAAAGCCTGCCTTGAAAAGATGGGGCCGAAGACCTCGCTCATCTGAAGGCTCCCTTTGCTCGAAAGCAGTTTATCGATCTCCCCCATCCTTTTTTCAACCTGCTCCTCCTCCGGGGTCACTGTTGGAATGCCGTCCCAATCCTCTTCGAGAACCGCGGGCGAAGTACCGGCGCCTTCCCGCCTACGGCGAACCATCTCCCACCACACCATGGAAAGCGAGTAGAGGTCGCCCAGGTCGAACCAGGGAGGGCCTTCCTCAGAACCACCCCTGGTGAAACTGCGCCCCCGGGCTTGCATCATTCCTGTCAGGGCGGCCGCCGCCGCCCGGTAAGGCCTGTACCTTTCCAGGACGCTTTCTACCAACTCGGCCTCGGATCCACCATCAACCTCGGATTGCTCCTCCCCGGGGGAAGGAGGCAGAAGAGCCTTGAGTTTACCAAGCAAAAGCCGGGCGATAAGGGAGAAAAAGGCGGCCATCTCGTTGATAGTCGCCCTTTCGTTCTTCATCAAAAAATCGGAGTATACCCTGATCAACTGGGTGACGCTTATCCCGGCGACACTTATGCCTCCTGACTCCACAAGATGGCAGAGCACATCGAGCGGCCCGGAAAAACCCTCCAGTTCTACATCGAGTCCCATTCAGGCTCCATCCCGGTGAGTTCGTCCTTTATCGATTGATAAAGCCCACAGCCTGTATTACTTCCCCTATGGTCACTTGCGCTACCTTCTCGGCTTTCTTGGCCCCCTTCCTCAAGACCTCAAGCAGATCCCCCTCATTGGTCTCAAAGGCCCTGCGCCTTGACTGGATCGGCTCCAGGAGGGCCATCAGGTGCGAGTAAAGGGCTTTTTTACATTCGATGCAGCCGATCCCGGCAGTACGGCATCCCCTGTCGATGTAGGCTCTCTCCTCCATATCGTGGTTGAAGGCCTTGTGGAGGTCCCAGACGGGGCACTTGTCCGGATCACCCGGGTCAGTTCGCCTTTCCCTGGCGGTATCGGTGACCATGGTCCTCAACTTTTCCCAGATCTCCTCTGGTTGATCGGCAATGTTTATAGCATTCCCATAGGACTTGCTCATCTTTCGTCCGTCGGTGCCGGGAATCTTGGGGGTCTTCGTGAGAATGGTCTGGGGTTCCTGGAATACCTCCCCAAAGAAGTGGTTGAACCGTCGGACGACCTCCCTGGTTAGTTCAAGGTGGGCCGATTGGTCCTCCCCTACAGGTACCAGTTCGGCTTTGTAGAGCATTATATCCCCGGCCATCAGCACGGGGTAACCGAGGAAAGCGTAGGTGCTGAGATCCTTGTTCTGGATATTGAGGATCTGGTCCTTGTAGGTGGGGCACCTTTCGAGCCAGCCAAGGGGCGTTATCATGGAAAGGGCCAGATGGAGTTCAGCGTGATGGGGCACATGGGACTGCAGGAAAAGGGTGCTCCGGTCGGGGTCAAGGCCCACACCAAGCCAGTCAAGAAGCACTTCGCGGCAATTGTCTTTCATGAAGCGCGTGTCGGAGTAGTCCGACATCATGGCATGCCAGTCCACGATGCAGTAAAAGCAATCATACTCGTCCTGGAACGTGATCCAGTTGGACAGGGCCCCCGCAAGGTGCCCGAGGTGGAGCCTCCCAGTCGGCCTCATGCCGCTGAAAACGCGTTTTTTCATCAATGCTCACCCCGTTTGAAGATTTGGCGAAAAACGGTCATCCCGCCGCGATATTCCCCGCCTCGAAGCCCTGGGCATCGACCTCGAGGACTTCCAGGGGGAGGGTTTCAGACAGGAGGGACCCCAGGGCGGGAAGGGTGATCCTCTCCATTTCTCCATGGTCAGCGACGATCACCCCAAGACCGCTTTCCACGGCTTCCATGACCTGATGGTACTTCATATCGGCGGTGATGAACACTTCCGAGCCCCTCTCCTTCGCTCCCGGCCAAAGGTCCCCGCCTGCCCCACCCGCAAGGGCGAGATAGGACACGGTGTCGGGTACCCGGTAATCCCTTGTCCAAGATAGGCCCCACTTTTCCCGGAGTACACCGGGGAGGGAGGCACCCTTTTCCGGGGTCGTAAAAGCGCCGTGAACACCCATCCAGCCGTCCCTGCCGTCCCTGCCGTCGCTTCCATCCAGCGAGGATATCCGCTCCAGGCCGATCAGTTCAGCCAGGGTCCAGTTGACTCCACCGACGCATATGTCCCAGTTCGTGTGAACCGAGATCACTGAAAGACGCCTTTCAAGGCATGCCAGGATCTTTCTCCCCAATGGCGTCCCGGTCTCGATATTCCTAAGGGGTTCAAAAATAACTGGGTGGTGGGTGATGATGCAGGAACAACCCTTTTCCAAGGATTCGTCGATGGCCCTGTCGGTCAGGTCAAGCGATACCGCCAGGCGGGTAACCTCCCAATCGAGGCACCCCACCTGCAAGCCTGAGTTATCCCAATCGCAGCATGAGGAAAAGGGGGCGAAGGTATCGATCCCCTCGATGATGTCCCTGACCCGTAGCACCGTGCTCACCGCCTAAAAAATAAAGCCACCTGTGGTGGCTTTATCATCGTTTAGCGTGGTGGGCCCACCTGGACTCGAACCAGGAACCTTCCGGTTATGAGCCGGTGGCTCTGACCAGTTGAGCTATGGGCCCATTCTTGGGAAAATCGCAAGACGGGAGGATCCGTTATATCGCCGATAGGTCGTCTCTTATTCTTCGACGATGATGCAACTCACGGGGCAGCTGTCGGCGGCTTCATGGGCGCATTCCGATCCTTCGGGACGGATCACCCTGGCCTTTCCGGCGTCCTCGTCAAGTTCAAAAACTTCGGGGCATATCTGCGCGCAAACACCGCAACCGATACACTCTTCAGTAATGATCTTCACCTTCATGGAGACGAGCCACCTCCTCCCATTGGGTGATTCTATCCCACTTGGAAGCCCACGTCAAACAGTTGGGCGGAAGCGGTCAGATCGGAACACGGCCGTCATCGCCGTACCTTCACTACGGGCGTTCCATCGGGCCCCCTCTCGAGCCTCAGCAGGGAACGGTATTCTGAAACGGCTTTTTTTTCCGGTTCCGACGCGGTGATGAAAATCCCTATCCCTATCACCTCGGCCCCGAATTCCTTGGCGACGAGAAGCATGCCGGCGGCGGTGCTGCCGCCTCTCATGAAATCGTCGATGATGAGGGCCCTCTTCCCCGAAGTGAGGAACCTCGTCCCCATGAACATGGTCCTCACCTCGCCGCTGCCAGAGGGGTAGTGAACAGCCACGGCCGGCCCGTCGCCCGGCCTGTTGCGGAAGCGGCAGACGGCCATGGGCACCCCCAGGGCATGGGCGGTAAAGATCGCCAGGGGTATCCCCTTGACCTCGGAGGTCATGACCACATCGGGTTCTTTGTCGGCGAAATCCGAAGCCAAGGCGTAACCCAGGGGCCGAGCGTAAGAGGGGTTAAAAAGTATGTCCGAGTAATGGATGAGCATGCCGGGGAGGATCCTGTCATTGGATGAAAGCACAGCGGCAACTTTCTCGAGAAAGGATGAGCGGTCATTTTCTGAAAAGCCTGGTCTCATCGCTGCCCCACCGCTCCTGCCTCTTCCTATCTTCAAGATTCCGACGCCCTCTTCGCGGAAGGCTTTGTCAATGATGGCCATGTCTTCGCTTATGATGGTCTTGGACACTTTGAACTGTTCCGACATCTCAGTCAGGGAGATCTGCCTCGAGGGGAAGGCCAAAAAGCGCGAGGCGATCCTGATCAACCTCTCCGTCCTGGTTCTTTTCATAAGGCCATCACCCCAAGAGAAGGATTTTCCGCACGAAGCCGGCTTCTTCAAACAGGCCCAAGGGGGGGACATCGACGTTTTCGCTGTTGAAAAGGCAAAAAAAAGAGCTCCCGCTTCCGCTTATCCCCCAGGCCAGCGCGCCGCCGTTTTCCGCGGCTTCGAAGAGTAGCCGGTATCCGGGGTGCGACGCTAAAAGCAGTGGAACAAAGTCATTGGGGAGAAGACCGACGGTCTGTCTCTTTTCCAAAGACCCGAGAATAACCAGGGCCTCTTCGTAGGCTTCTCCCTCGCTGTATTTCCATCCTTCTTTTCGATAGAACCCATCGGCCCTCCTGTACATGACCGGCGTAGAACAAGACCACCCGGGAACGGCAACAACCGTCTTAAAAAGACCGGCGACACCGGTGATCCTTCGGAGGGGCTTTTCCCCGGCACCGGCCATGAAGGAGAGGTCGCTGCCGTGAAAAAGGAAGGGGACGTCGGAACCTATCTCAAGCAGTTCTTCGACTGTAAACTCGATACCCATCTCCCTTGAAAGCCATGAAGCCAGCGCGGCGGCGTTACCGCTTCCCGCACCAAGCCCGCTCCCTGGGGGAACCTTCTTCCAGATGTCAACCATGATGGGCGGGATCTGAGGGTCCTTCTTCCTGGCGGCTTCCAGGACCGCCTGGAGAATGTTCCTGCCTTCGACCCTCTGGCCGTGGACCCTTAAGAGATCTTTTCGGCCATTATCCTCAGTGCGAATCCCAAGTGTCAACTTCTCCAGGGCGGGCAGCCTCATGAATGAAGAGGCGATATCGTGCATGCCGTCGCTCCTGGTACCGGTTATCCTCAGGGTAAGGTTTAATTTTCCGGGGGAGTCGATCTCTTGGGTCATGATGGACACCTCTTAAAAAGAAACCCCGGTGCGTCGAGCACCGGGGGGATAGTGCGAAGGGGCATGATCAGTAAGGTATCAGTTTCTTGTTCCCGGGAAGGATCTCCATTTCGACCTCGCGGGTGAGCAGTTCAGCGTAACTGAAGGATACGGTGCTTCTCTGGGACTCGACGTACAGCGTGAAAAGGTGCGGGTAAGTCTCGACGATCACGGCCATGCGCTCTTCCATCTTTCTTCTGCCTTTTAAAGCCTTGTACCGCACCCTGGAGCCCTTGAACTCGTTCACCCGGTCCCTGATCGTGGCTAGATTAGGACTCATCTCAGGTTCACTCCTGTTGTTGGTTTCCCAAGATTTTACCACAAATGTTCACATCTTTCAATGTGGCAGGAAGGAAAATTAAATAGAAATAAAATATCATTTCATTTTTCCAGGCACTGTTTCCATTATTATCACAACTTTGACCCGTGCCGGTTTGGTCCAGCTATCGGGAGCACCTTCGAGCCCTTAGTCGAGGTTTCATAGGCTTGAAGACCAGGGCAAAGCATGGCTACCTATAGGGTGAGGGACGACGGGCCTTTGGCCGACCGCGCACCCACCGGTAACCGGCAGGGCGATGAGAGCCGATCTTCCCTGTGTGCTTAAGGCCTCATGAAATGCTCCTAGGAAGCCCTTGTCTTGAATTCCAGGTTCCGCCCAAGGACTCGGAGAATGTCGGTTCGCCGGCGTGCGGATGATCGCCGGTTATTGGAACCCCTGTGCCAACCCTCTTAGTATCGGGCTTTTCCACGATTGCGGTGGCCTTGTCCGCCTTTTTGAACCTATGCCCCTAGGTTTGAGGATGTGTTTTTTTCTTTAGAAAGCGCTAATCCTGGCCAAGCCTGCTTTTCTTGAGGATACGTTTATCCTGGACTCTCCTGGTCACTCCCATCGAGTCGAGCATCTCGAGTAGGGGGAGGATATACTTCCGGCTGCTCCCGGTAGCATCCCTGACGGAAGCAACGGTTATATCGTCCTTGATACTTACAAGAATCCCGATGAGACCCTCCAGAACTTCCCTGGATACGATGAACCCGCTGCCCGCGATGAAGATCTGCCCCTGGGCCCTCAGTGCTTCCAGGGCTTTCCCCATCTCGTCCTGACCGAGCCCCGTGCCTTCCAAGATATCGGCTGTCTCCGGCAATTGTAAGGACCTTGCCGAACAGAGATCCAGTATGGCGGCCCCGGCGGCTCCTCTCCTAGCCGCGTCACCGGGGGAAAAACCGGGAAGCCTGACTCTCTGGTCCTCGACTTCGATCTCCCCTTCTCGTGCCCATCGATCTAATACCTTCTTCGCGTGGCGGAGTTCCATTCCAGGGAGAAACCTTCTGAAGAGGGTATCCGACGGCACTCCCGGACTGTCCGGCTCTTCTTCGTGGTACTCTTTCAAAAACGACAGGGCCTGCCCCAGTTTTTTCCTTGCCATATCGCCGTTGACTATCAACCCTTCTCCGGAGTCAACCAGGAGCAACCGCCCGGCCCTATCCAGCTCAGCAGCTAGGGAGACGACGGCCCCTGGTCGTTCCTGCATAAGAGTCACAGCCTCTTCGACGGTGACCACCGGCTTGTCCAAGGTAACAGCCAGGAGGAACTCGCCAGGGTCTTTGGCCCTGGAGACCTGGTCCAGCAGTACTTGGTGATCCTTTCGCCCCCGCGGCCCCTTCGGCCTCCTGGCGATGGGCATCAGCACTTTCCCGCCGCCGATCGTAGTCAAGGGGCTGTAAAAGCGGATGATGAAGGGTTCCCCCCTGACGGCCACGACCGGCGTTTCGGTCACGACCTGGGCGAAGGCCCTCTCGCCGGGTTCGATCCTGTCTACACCCAGCAGGGCGATCCGGCCGACCGTATCGGTGGTCCCGAGATGGATCCGGACCCTCTGCCAATGGTGCAGTGGATCCGGAGAAGAAGCCAGTATCTTGAGATCGACATCAAGCCTGCTTGAAGGGGCGAATATTCCGGGAGTACATAGGACGTCGCCCCTTTCGAGGTCCGAAAGCGAAACCCCGCCAAGGCTCAAGGCGACTCTCTGTCCGCTTCGGGCCTCATCCACCGGGTTGTCATGGACTTGGACCGAACGAATATCCGTTTTGATCCCCCGGGGCAGGACCGACAGTACATCGTCCTTCCTTACCCTACCCCGGTAAGCGGTACCGGTGACGACGGCGCCGAAACCCTTCACGGGAAAAGCCCTGTCAATGGGCATGAAAAAGGGGCCTTCGGAACCCCTTGGGGATATCCCCGCCACAAGCCTTTCGAGTGATTCGAGGAGGGCGTCCAGGTTGAACCCCGTCACCGATGAGACGGGTATCACTTCAGCCCCCTCGAGGAAGGTCCCCCTGACCTCTTCCTTCACTTCCTCTATGGCCAGTTCCAGGAATTCTTCTTCCACGAGGTCGGCCTTCGTTAAGACTATCAGCCCGTGCTCGACCCCAATTAACCCGAGGATCTCTAGGTGTTCCCTTGTCTGGGGCCTCACTCCCTCGTCGGAGGCCACGACCAGGATGATGCCGTCAACCCCGGCTGCGCCGGCGACCATCTGCCTTATGAACTTCTCATGACCGGGGACATCGACAATACTTATGGTTTTGCCGCTCGGAAGGGTGAGGGGGGCGAACCCCAGTTCGATGGTGATCCCGCGCCGTTTCTCGTCCCTCAACCTGTCGCAGTCGACCCCGCTGAGCGCCCGTACCAGGGTGGTCTTTCCGTGATCGATATGGCCGGCGGTACCGAGCACGATGGAGACCTCAGTCTTCTCCATCATTGCCGGCCTCCCTGGGCGACAGGTCTTTTAGCGCCCCGATCACATCCATCCCGTCCCCGTCAAGCATGGTCCTGACATGGAGGAGGATCTTCCCCTCTTTTGCCGAGGCGATCACGGGGACAGGGGCATTTCTAAGCCGTTCAAGGGCCGAACCGTCAGAAACCCCTTCCGGCGGTTCCACCTCGACCCCGAAACCCTCGAGGACCGCGGCGGGGTAAGCTCCCCCGCCGACCGCATCCTGGGTCATGACCACCCTTGCCTGCAAGTCCGTCACTCGCCTGATCATGGAGGTCAGGTTGCGGGCCCTTTTCCTCAATGTTTCCTCCGGCTGGGAGATCATTCTCAATGTGGGGATCTCGCCCGTTCTGCCTTCCAAGTAAAGCCTCAGGGTCGCCTCAAAAGCGGCCAGGGTCATCTTGTCAACCCTAATCGCCCTCAACAAGGGATAATGTCGGATCCTCTCCACCAGCTGGCTTCTCCCGACGATAACGCCTATCTGGGGGCCGCCGAGCAGTTTGTCACCGGAGAAGGTCACCAGGTCCACTCCTGACTCGACGCATTGCCTGACCGTGGGTTCGCCCTGGAGTCCCCAGGGCGATAGATCCGCCACCACCCCGCTCCCCAGGTCCTCCATGAAGATGAGTTCCTTCTCCCGGGCCAGGGCCGCCAGCTCCTCCCTCGAGGCTTCCGAATGAAAACCCACCACCCTGAAGTTGGAAGGGTGCACCTTGAGGATCATGGCGGTCTGGGTGTTTATGGCTTTGAGATAATCGGGGAGGTGTGTCCTGTTGGTCGTCCCAACCTCTCTTAAGATGGCCCCGGAAAAATCCATAATGTCGGGGATCCTGAAGGAGCCTCCTATCTCCACCAGTTCTCCCCTGGAGACGATGACCTCCTTGCCCCGCCCCAAAGCAGCCAGGCAAAGCAGGACGGCGCCGGCGTTGTTATTTACGACCAGGGCCGCGTCGGCTCCGGTGACGCTTGACAGGAGCCATTCGACATGGGAGTGCCTTTGTCCCCTGGCCCCCTCTTCGAGGTCATATTCCAGGTTGCTGTAAGAGGCCGAAACCGCCCTCACATTTTCCAGGACCTCCCTCCCAAGGCAGGACCTTCCCAGGTTCGTGTGGATGACGACCCCGGTGGCGTTCACCACTCTCCTCAGGCTCTTCCTGGAGCGTTTTTCCAACCGGGCCCTGGTCTCCGATTCGATGAGCGCGGGGTCAAAGGAATGGATGAGCCCCTTGAGCAGGTCCCTCCTGACCTCGCCGATCACATCGGCGAAGGTCGATCTGACGGCTTCGCGACCGAGGACTTCCTGGTACCGGCTTGTCCAGGGTTTCTGGAGCAGTTCGTCCATCGGGGGCAGGTCCTTGAGCATCGACTTGATCTCATCCCGCATCTTCGCACCTTCCCTCAAGGGGGATCGGCCACGCCTTGGACCGGGCCCCGTATTCACTAAACCTGGCAGGATCATACCAAAGCGGTGGACTGGGGTTTTGCCTCGCCCTCCATATCAGTATAACGGGTGAAAGGTAGCCTGGGCCCATTCGATGACAGGAAGCGGTCTTCGAGAGGGCATACGCGACGGGGGCTACCGGAGAGGACACGCCCCGCCCAGCACGGGCCTCTCAAGCTCGTCATGGTACAAGCCTTTCCCAGACGGCATTCCCTACCCTCATGCCATGCTTGCTCAGGGCAATCCTTCCGGGCGTTCTTCTGAAAAGATGCGGTGGGAGGCCTTCCAGGGAGCCTTGAAGCTCCTTCAGCATTTGATCGCCCCATCGGCACCGGTACTCCTGGAGCCTGATGCCCCAGCGGGTCCTCAGGGCCAGGACCGACAACTCGAAGGCCCGACGCTTGCCTTCAAGCCTCTCTGAAAACAGGGTCGGCCTTATCCCCTTTTCTATCAACCATCGGTAGCGCTCCAGGTCCGCCACGTTACCTGTCCTTACGGTTCCGTCGTACCCCCAGGCTGAAGGCCCGATCCCAAGGAAGGGGGCACCGGACCAGTAGGCCACGTTATGCCTGCACCACCGACGGGGTTTGGAAAAACTGGCTATCTCGTATTGCAGCAAGCCCTTCTTCTCCAGGTAATACTGGGCCCAGCGGTAAAAGGGGTAGCCCGCGGCGAGGTTCCGCGGGGGTCGCCTGCCCCAGGGAGTTCCCTCCTCGACGGTGAGTTCATAGATCGAAAGGTGTTCCGCACCCTCATTGAGTACTCTCCTGAGAGTATCGGACCACCCCCGGAGCTTTTGGCACGGCAGGCCGAAGAGCAGGTCCACGGAGAGGCTAAGGCCCTTTCTTTTGATCTCCGCCATGGATTCAAGGGCCTGCCTGCTGTCATGGGGCCTGCCCGCCGCCAGGAGGTCCTCGTCCTGGAGGCTCTGGACGCCCAGGCTGACCCTGGAAACCCTCCAGTCCTTCCAGAGGGCGAGGTGCTTCCTCGTCAGGGATCCTGGGTTGGCCTCCACGGTTACTTCGGCGGCGGGTAGAAAGGAAAAGGCGCCTTCCAGGACAGAAATAAGTCTTTCCCAATCGGAAGGGGACAGGAGCGTAGGGGTCCCACCGCCTATGTAGGCCGTTCTTAACCGGGGTCGGTCTGTACTACCCGAGAGGATGCCTATCTCGCCTTCAAGGGCCTCAAGAAAGGCCGTCACCGCGCCCGGGGTGGGGATAACGCTGTAAAAAGCGCAGTAGGGGCATTTGCTCCGGCAAAAAGGAATGTGAACGTAAAGAGAAACCGGCGATGCGGGTTCGAGGCGCGTGTTATTCCTCCTCCTCATCGCCGGCCTTTAGAAAGGCGAGGAAAGCCTCCTGGGGCAAGGATATCCTGCCGATCTGTTTCATCCTCTTTTTCCCCTCCTTCTGCTTTTCGAGCAATTTCCTCTTCCTGGTGATATCACCGCCATAGCACTTGGCGAGGACGTCTTTGCGTAAAGGCTTGACGTTCTGGCGGACTATCACCCTCTTGCCTATCGCGGCCTGGAGGGAGACTTCGAAGAGCTGCCTCGGGATGATCTCCTTGAGCTTCCGGACCACTTCCTGGCCGCGGTGATACGCCTGATCAGCATGGGATACAAAGCAGAAAGCATCGACGGGTTCCCCGCCGATAAGGATATCAACCTTGACAAGGTTGGAGACCTTGAAACCGGAATGCTCGTAGTCTATCGAGGCGAATCCCCTCGTCACTGACTTGAGCCTGTCATGGAAGTCTATTATGAATTCCGCCAGAGGCAGCTCATAGACCAGGCGGGCTCTCTGGGGTGTGATGTAGTCCATCCCCAAGAAGACGCCCCTGCGGTCTTGGCATAGTTGCATCACCTTGCCCACGTATTCCGCCGGGAGGAAACCGGTGACCTTTATGAAGGGTTCGAGGACCTCCTCGATAAGAGAGGCTTCCGGAAAGTCCGAAGGTCGGTGTGCTTCAATGATCTCGCCGCCCGAAGTCTTGACCTGGTACACCACGTTGGGTACCGTGGCGACCAGGTCCACACCGAACTCCCTGTTCAGCCGTTCCTTCGCGATCTCCATGTGCAAAAGCCCGAGGAACCCGCACCGGAAGCCAAACCCAAGGGCCGTGGAGGTCTCCGGTTCGAAAAACAGGGCCGCGTCGTTCATCTGCAATTTTTCGAGAGAATCCCTCAACTGGGGATACTCATCCCTTTCTATGGGGAAAAAGCCACAGAACACCACGGGTTTAACCTTCCGATATCCAGGCAAAGGTGCCGGAGCCGGGTTCCTCTGGCTGGTAACCGTATCGCCGACCCTGGCCTCTTCCACAGACTTGATGTTGCAGATGAGGTAACCGACCTCCCCGGGCCCCAACTCGTCGACGGGTCGCATCTCGGGCCCGAAGATCCCTATCTCCTCTACCTGGAAATTCCTCCTGGTCGCCATGAAGGTCACCATGTCGCCGGATCTGATGGAGCCGTTGGCCACCTTTATATAGCAGATGACCCCCCTGAAGTTGTTGTAGGTGGAGTCAAAAACAAGGGCCTGGAGGGGTCCCTGGCGATATTTTGAGGGAGGAGGAATCCTCCTGATCACTGCTTCCAAAATTTCCTTTACCCCGATGCCCTCCTTGGCGGAGGCCATGATGGCCTCCGTACTGTCAAGCCCTACCACTTCTTCTATTTCTTTCGCGGCCCGCTCGGGCTGGGCCGAAGGGAGGTCGATCTTGTTGATGACGGGAATGATCTCGAGGCCCTGGTCGACGGCAAGGTATGCATTGGCCACGGTCTGGGCTTCAACTCCCTGAGCCGCGTCCACGATAAGGAGAGCCCCTTCGCAGGCCGCAAGGGACCTGGAGACCTCGTAGGTGAAATCCACATGGCCGGGCGTGTCGATGAGGTTCAGGACGTAATCCAGGCCGTCGGAAGCCCTGTACTTCATCTGCACCGGCACCAGTTTTATCGTGATCCCCCGCTCGCGTTCGAGCTCCAGGGTATCGAGGATCTGTTCGCGCATCTCCCTGGCATTGATAGTGGTCGTAGCCTCGAGCAGGCGATCGGCGAGGGTCGATTTCCCGTGGTCAACGTGGGCTATGATGCAGAAGTTCCTGATGCGTTCAATGGGTACCTTCATTTTGAGACACCTCTGGCTTGTGAAACGAAACCAATTCTAACCAACAGGAGGGGAAATGTCATCGGTGCGAGTTGCCTCACCTAAAATCTAGACGAAAGCGATACGTTGCCTCACCTAAGAATCTAGCCGAAGGGTATAGCATCTTCCTTCAAGGGGCATGACCCTGGAGGAAGGGGGAAGGACGGGTGAGGCTTTCGATGGGTGCGAGGAGGGAAGTGATCGTCCA